>Ga0137307_100413_pt1 | contig 58881 bp, 41 predicted proteins | sample NAcewD2O_March_2_FD_97180 | JGI IMG/M metagenome (GOLD analysis project Ga0137307, IMG submission 97180) | Mouse cecal microbial communities from Vienna, Austria - N-Acetylglucosamine amended D2O_March | ecosystem: Host-associated > Mammals > Digestive system > Large intestine > Cecum | place... | reverse complement strand
CACCGATTCCGCGTATTCACCACGGTTTATAGTAGTAGCCATGTACACAAACTTTCTATCTGGTCAAAGCTAAGGTTTAGCATGACAAAGCTAAGGTTTAGCGACACAAACGTGAACTTTAGCCACTCCATATTTCCGGATACATAACCACTTCTTCTATTCGTATCTTAAGATACATGGCAAAGTATCTTAAGATACTTTGCCATGTATGTAAACATACTTAGCCATTTATGTCAACATACTTAGAATACGGACTATCTTTGCAGCGCCTCCACCAGCAGCGTAATATTCGCCATGAACAATCTCACGGAAATAGCCAGCAGAATGATACCGAAAAATTTGCGGATAATATAGATACCACCTTTACCCAAAAAGCGTTCCACGCGTCCCGTCATGCTGACCACAAAATAAACCCACAACATATTCAGCACCAAAGCAATGATAATGTTGATGCTGGCATACTCCGCACGGAGGGACAACAAAGTGGTGAATGCCCCCGCACCCGCCAGTAACGGAAAGACCAGCGGTACCAAAGTAGCCTCCTTGATAGGACCTTGGTTCTTGAAAATCTCTATATCCAGAATCATCTCCAAAGACATCAAGAAGATAACGAACGCACCGGCAACGGCAAACGACTCAATATCTACATGAAAGAGCTTCAACATCATGTCGCCCGCATAAAAGAAACCGAGCAGCAAAGCAAAGGAGATCAACGTAGCCTTCATGGCGTTCACGTCCTTACCTTTCTCCTTCAGATTAATGATAATAGGTATAGAACCAATGATGTCAATCACTGCAAATAGCACGATAAAAGCGCTTATCATCTGTTGAAAATTAAATGCTGAAAACATATACTTCCTTATTTTTTCTGCAAATATAATCGATTTTTATACATTTTGCAAAATTCAGCCACCGAATGAATAGCACGTTTAAGAAATAATAAAAAAAACAAAAAGAGAAGCTAAGTATTCACGGTAAATAGCGATTATGCCTACATTTGTTTTCAAACAAGAAAGTTGATAAAGATTATGGAAACGATGTATGACACCTTACTCCAATTGCCGCTATTCCAAGGACTCGCTCAAGAGGATTTCACCTGCATATTGGGAAAAGTAAAATTGCACTTCACCAAACATAAGGCAGGAGAAATCTTAGCAAAAAAAGATACAGCATGCAGACAACTGATATTTATCTTAAACGGAGAAATCGCTTCCTCCACCTCTTCCAACGATAATTCCTACTCTATCATGGAGTTCTTCCAAGCTCCCTATCTGATAGAACCGCAATCGCTGTTTGGTATGAACACTTCTTATGTCTCTACTTACATAGCACAGACTGAGGTGCACACCGTAACCATCAGCAAAACATTTGTAATGAGCCACTTGTTCCGATACGAAATCTTCCGGCTTAATTACATGAACATCATCAGCAACCGGGCACAGACAAACTATAACCGCCTATGGAATAAAACCATCGGAAATCCCGAAACACGCATTGCCGACTTCATACTCTCGCATATCGAACGTTTATCAGGAAAAAAAATACTGAAAATAAAAATGGAAGTACTTGCCGATATCCTCAACGACACACGGCTGAGCATATCGAAAGCCCTGAACGGGATGCAGGAAAAGGGATTACTGACGCTCCACAGAGGGGAAATCGTGATTCCGAATGTAGAAAAACTTATTTGAATGGAGAATTAAAGAGTGGAGAATTGAGAGTTATCAGTAATGTTCTTCATCGAAAAAATCCCTATCCGGACCATATCAATCTATCCGAATAGGGACCTAACCTTAAAACAATCAATTTACGTCTTTCCTATCAATTACCGTCCGGCTTCTCAAGCTCCGTAAACGGACTATCATTCCACTTGAAACTTTCGAGCACATCCGGCTGGGCAGGATTATATCCTTCGTAGTCTGCACGCAAGAACTTGACAATTGGCAAACCGGCTTTTTTCATTCCTTCGATGACACATTTGGCTATCTGATAAGCACCGTATGGATTGAAATGGGTATTATCTGCCAAAGGCTTAGTCTGCTGCGGATAAGTATTGGCAGGATAGTGCACAAAAGCCTGCTTAGACTCTTCCACACCCATTGCTTCGTATAATATGCGGGTCATGGCATGCAAATCTACCAAAGGAATATTCTCCTTCTCCGCCAACCAGCGTACCGCATCCGGAAAGTCGAGGTGGGTATCCTTAATCTTGCCGTTCTCATCAAAGCTACGGCGCTGAGTAGGCGTTACCAATATCGGCTGCGCTCCACGGGCACGTGCCTCATCTACAAATGTCTTCAGACTGGTCATGAACGAATAGAACGCACCTTTACCGGGTCCCTTCTGTTTTTGGTCGTTGTGTCCGAACTCCATGAAGATATAGTCTCCCGGCTTCATCTGTGTCAGAGCCTTCTTCAAGCGTCCGGCACTAATAAAGGTATTGGCAGACTCACCGGATTCGGCATAGTTGGCAAAACAAATACTATCGGTGAAGAAGCGCGTCACCATCTGTCCCCAGCTTGCCCAAGGTTCGTTGTCCTGGTCCACGACAGTGGAATTTCCACATAGGAAAACAGTAGGAACATCCTCCACACGGTCAATAATCAGCTCAGACACTTGGGGGGCATCTCCGTTGAACTCCAGAGTCAGTTTGTCATCCCAATTCAGTTTACTGCGTTCGCGAAGCTTGATACGTACGTCTTCCTTTTCTGAGATGTGTTTGTCCCGCTTGTTGATCGTAAAAGTACAAGGAAGCAGTTCTCCCTTCCTGGTCTTTACATTCTCGAAGAAAAGTCGGCGCGACTCCCCTCTCACAGTGGTCTCTCCCGCACTCCGCTTGCTACCGACAACAGCCGTAATACGATAATTTCCATCAGGAACGGTGATCGAGAAGAAAAAAGGGACCTTGCTTTTACCGTCAGGAGAAGCGGTCAAGTCATAACCATATCCTTTCGCCTCATCATAACGGTCATCGGGCGTTACCTTGACGTAACCGTCTTTCGCTTTCTTGCCCGAAGTGAAATCGAACTTATAGTTTTGCGCTCCTGCACTTACAGCAAGCGACAAACCTAAAATCATTAATTTTACAAATTGTTTCATATCGTTTTTATTAGTTATTCAAGTTTCGTTTTACAAAGAAAAGAAAGGAACGACTTCACAGTCCTTCCTTCCTCCTAATTGATTAACCGAACCAATTATACTATAATCTATGAAAACTGTTTATAGCTAAGAGCCTGTTTAAATTTTGTTCAGCCTTCTTTTGAGAGTTCTTTTTGAGGATGTTTTTCTGTTTTTATGAGGAGCATAGCGGGCTATGTGACGAATAAAAAGAGGAAAACAGACCGAAAAGAAACTCTAAAGAAGCTGAATAAAAAACTTTTTGAAGAAAATTTAAACAGGCTCTAAACTCAATTCAGTTTATATACTTCCGCTCCAGCCAGCAGGAAGCAACCTACACCATAGTCTTCAAAATCGGGCACCTTGTCATAAGTCACCGGCTGACCGTCTTTCGGTTCTTTGCCCGTACCTTGCACATAACCCAGAAAACCATTCGGATGAACAGCATCTTGTACCATTGCATTCCAAGCCTTCAGCAACACTGGAAGGAATTCTTTTCTATCCAACAAACCTTTACGTACACCCCAAGCCATGCCATAAACAAACAGTGCCGTACCGCTCGTCTCTTTTCCGCCAAAGTTTGTTTCGTCATGAAGGCTTACATTCCAAAAACCATCCTTGCGCTGGCATTTTTTCAAAGCCTTGCTCATTGCAAGGAAGTCATTGATATAATCAGCACGATGGGGTTCATCGGTCGAAATCTCTTCCAAGACACGTACCAATGCAGCATATGCCCAACCATTGCCACGGCTCCAATAGCAATCCTCGCCATTCGGCTCCTTATAGGGAGGAACAAAGTCCGCATCTCTCCACCACAATCCGTCTTTCGGATTAAAAAGACCGTTCTTGCCATGTACGTTGCGTGAATAACTGTACATTTCCCACATCTTATCATTGTATTTCTGTTCTCCCGTCACTCTTCCCAACTTGGCAAAGACAGGCATCCCCATTTGTATGGCGTCCACCCATGTCCAATCGTTCACTTGCGGAGTATTGACCAACATATCCATGCAAGCTCTGATCTTTCTGATCTTCTCCGGTTCGGAAGACATATTATACAAATCAATATAAGTCTGTCCGCAACATTGGTCATCGGCATTGCGTGTAGTGTTTCCATTACGCATTCCCCATTTATGGAAGTCCGCCCACTGATAAGCATAATCATAGTATTCCTCGCGAGGGAAAACGGAATATAACGCCATCAATCCCTCATAGTAAACGCCACGCGTCCAGATGTTGCTGGGACGTACGACACCATGATAAGACGGAGTACGATAATCCGCATACTTTTTCATAAAATAATCATTCACTTTTACCAAAGTCTTGAGCGTCTCTTTCTTGTCAGGTAATTCCTGCGCACTAATGCTTGCGCAGATGAGACTCATCAGGAGAAAAACTCCTACTAATTTTTTTTTCATGATGCAATTATTAGTTTAGTATTAATTCATATATTCTTTACCATCCACGGTTATATTCCTGTAGGTCAATCCCGATACATCATCCGTCACAAACAGGGGACGAGTATCAGCCTTTTGATAATGGAAATGCACATTATCAAAAGTCACACCCGCTGCATGACGAATATAAAATCCTTTAGCTGGAATCGTACCAAACATCCACGGTTCCGGATAAACTTTCTCATTTTCAGGTAGAATGTGCCGAGCATCTTCTGCCGTATAGCCTCCCTGATGATAAATATGGATATTGCTGAAAGTAACTTCTTCAATCAATGCTCCCGGCACGCCACTGATGATGGAAGAATAACGGGAATCTGCATTAAACACATTAATGTTACTGATAAGGATACGTTTCATCGTTCCGGGTTGAGTGCCCTCAGGGCTGCGCATACGCTTACCAAGCCGCAAGAAGAAAGGAGCGTTCACTATATCCCGCATTGTAATGTTGCTGATGACAATATCCTCCAGCTGTCCGCCATCTACCGTTTCCAGGGCAAGCCCACGGCAACGCTCGAACAGACAATTTGTAATGGCAATATTCTTGAAGCCGCCACTGGATTCCGTGCCGAACTTAATACGTCCTGTCACATAACCATGATCAGGAGCCTGTGGTTCGTCGCGTTGCCACGTGGCATCCAACATGGTGCCGCGGTCGTAACCACTGACATAGCAGTCGGAGATCGTTACATTTTCCGTATCCCTGAAATAACCAAGGGCATAAGAGGCCTTCAGCACAATGGCATCATCCCAAGGAGAATTTACGCTGCACCCCATAATGCGTACGTTTTTGCAACAATCAATGTCAAAACCATCACGGTTGGTATCTACTTTCAGATTGATGATGCTCAGATTGTCCACTCCCGTAGCCAACAGGGCGAAATGTCCGCAACGCAACATAGAGAAATCTTTCAATGTGACATTCTTGCAAAGCTTCAGGCTGATAGCTTTGTTTCCCACTCCCGGCAGACGGCTTTCTTCACGGGTCAGCCCACGGCCATAGATAAGCCCCGGTCCGCTGATGGTTACCTCTTCTATCCCGATACCCCAAATGAGGGAATTCTTCCAATGGCTGTGCCCGAAGTCTTGATAACGGTTGTGTTCGTTCGGTTCCGCCTCATCATATCCGGCATCAGGAGTAGGAGAAGCAGCTATGATGCGAGCACCTTGTTCCAAATAGATATGAATATGACTTGCCAGACGAATAGAATAGCAGGCATACTCACCAGTCGGAACATATACCGTCCCACCCCCTTCGGCAGCAGCAGCGGATATAGCACGGTTGATGGCAGGTGAATCAATGGTTACCCCATCGGCTTTGGCACCGTAGTCTTTCACATTATGGACAGCTGCCTGCATGGCAAGCATCCAACAACAAACTGACACGAACAACATCAAACGTTTCATTTCTTACTCTCCCTTTCAAATAGTTCCGGTAACATAAAATAATTATAGTCTGCTTTGGCATTTTGCTTGTAGAAACAGAAATAACATTTCTCTTTCGCATCCCAAGAGTAAAGGGAGGAAATGACAGGAGCATCCGTCTTCTTTCCGGAGTGATACAACTGGAGCGGCGATGCCTGTTGGTGTGCATCCGACAAACGAAGTTCCGAACCGATGGGTGCTATCCCCTGTATACCTCGCAAAGCCATACTTGCACCATAATACACAGTGAAAGCGTTCAGTTCATCACTGAATACATTATCCTTGCAAGCCTGTGGTGAGATTGCAGCCCCCTGCCCGAAAAGGGTTTCATCTTCATTGCACGCCCCAAAAGCCCAGCACAAAGAGAGATTTTCCGGTAAACGGGAGCCGGAAACCTCTACTAACAACCCTTTAGTATCCGTAAGAAGGCATGTTGCTAATCTAATCTTACCTTTTCCTAACAATGTATCCTTAATCATGTATGTCCGGTCTCCCGTTTTTTCCAGTTCACACTCATCCAGCCAACGACTTTCGTCACCTACCACTATCCCCAAGCGGAAAGTGCCTGCTCCATTGGGCAAACGGAAAGGAAGCATCTGTGCTTTCAGTCCTGCCCATGCAAAAGCCAATAGCAATATTATCGTAGAAATTCTCTTCATAGTACTGTTCTATTCCGTTCATAAAAAATATGTTGCGAAAGTAAGCCTTTTGACTATCTCAACGAATGGAAACACGTCCATTTACATGGAATTTCATCTAAAAAAGCTCAATTTTGCAGTTATTTGTACTATTTTCCATAGGCTTTTTTTTACTGTCCGCATACCTTTGTACCTATTATATAAATCCATCAAAAAAAAGATCCATGAAGAAACAGATTATCACCTTGCTTGTCGCTTGCCTGATGGGCGGAATACTCTTTGCCCAACCGGCATGGTTCGACGACAAAGATCTTACCCTGACAGGTACCTACTACTATCCCGAACACTGGAACGAAAAACAATGGGAACGAGACTTCAAACAAATGCACGAACTGGGATTCGAGTTCACACACTTTGCCGAATTTGCCTGGGCACAGTTGGAACCGGAAGAAGGAAAATACGACTTTGCCTGGCTGGACAAGGCAGTTGCCCTTGCCGCCAAATATCAGTTGAAGGTTATCATGTGCACCTCCACCGCCACCCCACCCGTTTGGCTGAGCCGCAAGTACCCGGAAATCCTGATTAAGCATGAAGACGGAACCATACTCGACCACGGTGCACGCCAACATGCCTCGTTCGCATCGCCTCTTTATCGGGAACTATCCTACAAGATGATAGAGAAACTGGCACAACACTACGGCAACGACCCGCGCATCATCGGATGGCAATTGGACAATGAACCCGCCGTACAATTTGATTACAATCCCGCTGCGGAGACCGCTTTCCGCCAGTTCCTGAGAGATAAATACCACAACCATATCGAAGAACTGAACGATGCCTGGGGCACAGCCTTCTGGAGCGAAGTCTACTCCTCCTTCGATGAAATCACCCTGCCCAAGACCGCGCAAATGTTCATGAACCACCACCAGATTCTGGATTACCGTCGTTTTGCCGCCAAGCAGACAAATGATTTCCTGAACGAGCAATGCCTGCTTATCAAAAAGCATGCCCGCAACCAATGGGTGACCACAAACTACATCCCCAACTATGCCGAAGGGCACATCGGAGGCAGCCCCGACCTCGATTTTGCCAGCTACACACGCTATATGGTCTATGGTGACAACGAAGGTATCGGTCGTCGCGGATATCGCGTAGGCAACCCGCTGCGCATCGCCTTTGCCAACGATTTCTTCCGCCCCGTAAAAGGCTTTTACGGAGTGATGGAACTCCAACCGGGACAAGTGAACTGGGGAAGCATCAACCCACAACCTCTGCCCGGCGCTGTACGCCTGTGGCTGTGGAGCGTCTTTGCCGGTGGGAGCGACTTCACATGTACCTACCGTTATCGACAGCCGCTTTACGGGACGGAACAATACCACTATGGCATCGTAAACACAGACGGTACGACCGTCACCCCCGGCGGAAGGGAGTTTGAACAGTTCATGAAGGAAATCAAGCAGTTGCGCACACTGGCAAAAGCCCGTGACGTAAAGCCTGACGACTATATGGCACGCCGCACCGCCATCCTCTTCAACCACGAAAACGCATGGAGTATAGAACGACAAAAACAGAACCACACCTGGAACACCATGGCGCATGTAGAGAAATACTACCGTGCCTTGAAAAGTTTCGGTGCCCCGGTAGACATCATCAATGAGAGTAAAGACCTGGCGCAATATCCGGTAGTGATTGCTCCCGCCTATCAAATGGCGGACAAGGCGCTCGTAGACCGCTGGACTGAATACGTAAAACAGGGTGGAAACCTCATACTGACCTGCCGTACTGCACAGAAAGACCGTTACGGCCGCCTGCCCGAAGCACCCTTTGGTTCCATGATCAGCAAACTGACAGGCGATGAAATAGAGTTCTACGATCTGCTCCTTCCCGAAGAGCCCGGAAAATACGTCATAGACGGCAAAGAATATACCTGGAACACTTGGGGAGAGATTCTGAAACCAAGCAAGGAATGTCGGTCATGGGGTAAGTATATCGAAGAATTCTATGAAGGGAAAACAGCAATCAGTACCCGCAAACTCGGTAAAGGTAGCATCACCTACGTAGGCATCGACAGTACGGACGGTAGTCTGGAAAAAGATGTACTAAGAAAGTTGTATACCGAACTGAATATCCCCGTTATGGAACTGCCCTACGGCGTGACTATGGAGTATCGCAACGGACTGGGCATCGTATTGAATTATAGCGATAAGCCCTACTCGTTTACACTTCCAGCAGGAGCAAAGGCAGTCATTGGAACGACCGACATCCCTACTGCCGGAGTATTGGTATTCTCTATACAAAAATAACCGGACATCATCGTCACAGATACGTTGTAACACAAATCTTTCAAATCCGATAAGTCATAAAAACAAATCCAATAAGTCATGAAAATGAAACCAATCTTAAGAAAACTGCTGTTCATGGTTTCCTGTCTGCCTGCCCTCATCGGCCATGCACAGACCACGGACACTTGCCCGTCCGCCAATGGGCTTAAAGGCAAACGTATAGCCGTCATCGGAGACAGCTACGTAAAGAACCATAAAGAACCCGTTGAAAATACCTGGCACTATGCCTTCGCCCGGAAGCATGGCATGGAGTACCTCAACTACGGAAGAAACGGAAACAGCATAGCCTATTCCAGCCCCCGCTGGGGAGAAGCTATGTATATAAGGTATAAGGAGATGGCGGATAGTCTGGACTATATTGTCGTAATCGGCGGACACAACGATGCCTTCAAACTGGACTCCATCGGAGGTATAGACAACTTCAAAGAGAAACTGGCCATACTTTGCGAAGGGCTTGTTGAGAAGTACCCTACGGCCAAGATCTTCTTCTTCACCCGATGGACCTGCAAAGACTTCAAGGGAAGTGATTCGGAAAAGGTGGTTGACGCCATGCTTGAAGTATGCGGCAATTACAGCATTCCCATTTTCGACTGTGCCCGCCAAGGAGGTATCTATGCCGCAAGCGATACTTTCAGAAAAATCTATTTCCAAGGAGCCAAAGATACAGCTCATCTGAACAAGAAAGGACACGAACGCTTCCTGAAAGTGGCGGAAAGTTTTCTGCTACAGTATTAATTTAAGGAAGGTGTGCCATAATGCCCAAATTGAAAGAATTCCCCCTGTCACAAATAGCTGTGACAGAGGGAATTTTCTTAAAAAAGACGTTTTGACACACCTTCCCCTAATGATATCCAGCCTTATACCCCACTGAAGGCACTAAAACCACCGTCAATCGGCAACAAAGCACCCGTCACAAAGCTGGCAGCGTCACTACACAGGAACTGCACGGCACCATTCAGTTCGTTGATATCCCCAAAACGCTTCATCGGCGTCTTTGCCAATACCTTCTTGCTACGGTCCGTCAGCGAACCATCAGGATTGATAAGCACCGCACGGTTCTGGTCGCCAATGAAGAAGCCTGGCGCAATGGCATTCACGCGAATACCGTCACCGTATTTCAGGGCAAGCTCACTTGCCAGCCACTGGGTAAAGTTGGCAACAGCCGTTTTGGCAGCCGAATAACCCGGTACACGGGTGATCGCACTGTAAGCAGCCATAGAAGAAACATTCACAATGCACCCCTTACCCTGTTTAGCCATCACCTTACTGAATACTAAAGAGGGATATACGGTTCCGTTCATATTCAGGTTCGTCACTTTCTCCCAGCAGGAAATGTCCATATCAAAGAAGTGCTGGTCGGGAGCAAGAGTCGCACCCGGCATATTTCCGCCTGCGATGTTCAGCAGAATGTCCACACGTCCCCATTTCGCCACGATATCGTCGGCAAGTTTCTCGAGGCTGGCAATATCCAATACATTGCCCACGATGCCGATGACATCCTCACCATACGTCTTCAGTTCCGCTACACGCTTGTCCAACTGCTCCTGACGGATGTCCACAGCCACTACTTTGGCTCCTTGTTGCATAAAACACTTGGCAATGCTGCCACCCAACACGCCACCGGCACCGGTGATCACTGCCACTTTGCCTGCAATACTGAATTGTTCGTTCATAATGTTTCGTCTTTAAATTATTGATTTTTAAGTTCGTCTTGCACTACTGCCATCATTCCCTCCACTTGTGCCAATGCCAGCATACGGCCGTGGAATGAATATCCGGGATTGTATCCCTGTTTCTCGTCTCCCAGCATCATCCGTCCATGATCCACGCGCATAGGCAGTCCGGGATTCTCTTTTTCGAAGATACGGATAAGGTCGATCAGATGCCCACGTCCCTCCAGATGAGAACTTTCGATGAAATTACCGCCCGGCATAGCCGCTGTACTGCGTAAATGCACAAAATGGGTACGCTTGGCAAACTTCTTTGCCAACTCACGCGTATCATTATGCTCACCCGCACTGAGCGAACCGGCACAGAAAGTCAGCCCATTGTGCGGATTATCCACCGCATTCAGGAACCAGGCAATATCTTCCTCGTTCGTCACGATGCGAGGCAATCCCAACACTTGGAACGGTGGGTCGTCAGGGTGCACACACATGTTAATCCCATACTCTTCGCACACAGGCATGATGGCTGCAAGGAAATAGCGCATGTTTTCGCGAAGCGCATCGCGGTCGATACCCTCATACAAAGCCAACAGTTTCTTGAAAATATTCACCGGATTCTTATCCCCTTCCTTGATGTTTCCGTTCACAAAGCCCTGCGTTTTCACGATAATCGTGTCAATGAGCTCGTCTTTTTCGGCTTCGGTTATGGTCTTGTCCAGCTCAGCCACCTTTGCCAACTCCTCGGCAGAATAGTCTTTCTCGGCACCTTCACGCTTGAGGATACAGAGGTCGAAGTAAGCGAAACGGATACGATCGAAATAGAGGGAAGACGTACCGTCGGCCCATGGATGCTGCAAGTCCGTACGTATCCAGTCAATCACCGGCATAAAGTTGTAGCAAACCGTCTTCACACCACATTTACCCAAATTTGCTAGACTGACTTTATAGTTCTCTATCAGCCGGCTGCGCTCCGGTCCTACATACTTGATTGCCTCACATACCGGAAGGCTCTCTACCACCGACCAACGCAAACCATAGGATTCGATGTACTTCTTCAAATCACTAATCGCCTCTTCGGTCCACACTTCACCGTTGGGCACATCGTGCAAAGCTGTCACAATGCCTTCTACGCCAATCTGCCTAAGCATGTCCAGCGTAATCTTGTCTTTCTTGCCAAACCATCTCCAAGTCTTTTCCATCTTTGTTATTCTTTTATTGATTAAGAAACAATTTATGTTTCAGTCTACTTAATTCTAACTTTTTGCAAAAGTAACGAATTGCCCCATGTCACATTTTTCCTATATTTGCAAAGAATAACTCTAAATTTGCCATTTATGAAGTCTGTCACTCGTCAATTGATAAACGAGCAACTCCCCATTTCGGAGTCATCGCCCATCAAGGCACGTTTCTACGACTATGCCCGTTTTACCTATCCCTGGCATTTCCACGCCGAATATGAAATCATCTACTTCAAAGAGGGCACTGGAACCGGCTTTATCGGCAATAATATGGAAAGCTTCAAGGCAGGGGACTTCGTCCTGATCGGCTCCAACCTGCCCCACTACATGAAGAACGATGACGCTTATTATGCTGATGACAGTTGTCTCCGGACTCAAGGTACCATTATTCAGTTCGAACACGACTTCATGCAGTATTCCATACGCCATTACATCCAGTTCACAAAAATAAAAAAACTGCTGGATGATTCACAAAACGGAATTTATTTCCCTGCCGGATGTTCGGCAAGGGCTGTTGATTTGCTTGAAACTATTCCGCTGACATCCGGCATCGAGCAAATCCTGTCTATCCTACATTTATTCAAGGAGATGACCGAAATCAGTACCAAAATCATCTTTCCCCCGTCGGATCAAATAGAGCAAATGCAAGGCAACTCACGCCTGGACAAAATTCTCGCCTATCTGAACCAGCATTACACTCGTCACATGGATTTGAATGAAATCGCCTGCCTGGCTGCTATGTCACCTGCCTCCTTCTGCCGTTTCTTCAAAAGCAAGACCGGGAAAACCCTGAAAAATTACCTATCGGACATGCGTATCGGATATGCCTGCAAACTCCTTGCCTTGGACAACATGAATATCTCGCAGATCAGTACCGAATGCGGATTCGACACCATTTCCCACTTCAACAAGTCTTTCAAAAAGAGTACCGGATTCACACCTACGGAATACAGGAAAAAGATACTAACCGATTGAGAGATCGATCTATATCCACCAACACTAGGCATACTTACTAAAAAGAGCCGGTCCCCTTTAGCGAACCGGCTCTCATTTCCCTAAACATGCTCCCTATATAAAGAGCGTTTCAGAATCTGTACAATCCTTATTCAATCAACCTTAATATCCTTCATTCTGCATTGCTTTCTTTTCCTCATCCGTTAATGGCTTGCCACTATCATTGGTCAAACCATCGAGGAACGATTGAGGAATAGGGCGTAAGTTATGATAAGCTTGGATGTAAAGCGTTTCGGGATTAAACAACTTAGCACGTTTATAAAGGGTCTTCGTACGGCTCAATTCATCCCAACGGTTCCATTCACCCAGCAATTCACGGGTACGTTCGTTCAAGATAAAGTTGATTTTGCCTTCCAAGCTACTACTACTCAACCCCATTGCATCCAATACAGCTTGATCTTCAGCAGGCAGTCTGTCCCAACCTGCTATCTGAAGGTCAGATGCATCCCAACCGCTTTCCGGGCATTCAACGCCTGTAGAAAGTACATAAGAGTTCTTCTGGATGAATGAATACTCAAATGCTTTCATATTGGTCATTTTTGTTCCATCAGCATCTGTGTTTTTCTTAACGGTAGTACCCGAAGCAGTCGAATTGCTCTTAAAAGCAATCGTACCATCCACATAATATTCACGGTCTTCATTCTCTTTCCATTCAGCACGCTTGCGCAACCGGTTAATAGTAGCCAACGCTCCGTTATCATCACCGTTACGAACCTGACATTCCGCTTTTACCAGATAAGTTTCGCCTACACGTGCCATCGTAATGTCACGATGTGCATCTCCTTTCTCACCGGTACGGCTTCCATCAGCAGTCTTGTTTATAGCACAATACATATTGGCCCGATTGGGTGCTGTCGTACCATAAGTATTCATCACATATTCGCCATCGGCATAAATAGGAGCAACGTTGGGTACCCACTTACCGGTTTCAGGATTGACAAATGTATGTTCTACACCCGCACGACCAAACTCCTCTTTGTGGAAACGCGTATCACTCTTCTTATTCAACAAGAAAAGAATACCCTGGTCGCCGAGTTTCGGAGCATTTTCAGCGTTTACATAGTCCGGTACTGCCACATTATTACAGATACCGTAGACAGTCTTGAATGTCTTCCACAGACGCGAGTCGTTCACATTGTCGAACACGGCATAAGTATATTCCGTAGGACGGCAACGCTGGAAGTCCATTTCACCTATATACTGGCCACGAGGAACGAAACCACCAGAATAAGTATTGAACTGTGAAGAGAAGTAATTATAAGTACGATTTCCATAACGACCTGCCGTAGTCGAAGCATCGTTATGCAAGGCTGACATCAGAATCTCTTTTGATTTTTCTATGGCACAATCCACGCCCGTCCAGTTTGCATACAAGTTGTTGTAATCATTTTCTATACCACGTGCATCAATGACTTCATCGCAAAGTTTGATGGCACGATCCAAATCAGCCTTAGCAGGATATTTGTCTTTCCATGTGCAGCGCTCACTCTGACGATAAAGCAAAGCCTTGGCCAAGAAGTGCGCAGCCGTATATTTGGTCCAAGTACCAGCTCCCCGCCAGTCATCCGTACGGAGCAGATTGTAAGCACTCTCCAAGTCACTAATGACCTGGTTCAATACCTCCTCACCGCTTGCCAGTTTAAAGTTACGCGGAACACCGGCACTGACATCGATGGGTTCCAACTGCAATGGACAACGTTCGTATTGGCAGAACAGCCGATAGTAATTGTATCCACGCAAGAAGTAAGCCTCACCCATAGCCGAATTACGGTCTTGTTCACTGGTAATAAGAGGAGCCTTTTTCAGTAACAAGTTACAACTTGCAATACCATAATACAATTCATTCCATAAATCAGCGGGCGAAGGATGATTACGACGTGAGGAACCAGCGGGATTCAACTCAGCCGTATTATAATCCATCCATCCCAAAGAGGTCTCATCCGATCCCATTGAAAACTCATCGCAACCATAGAGCGTAATGGCATAAGCCCATTCATAACCAAAATGCCAGCGCAAATTACCGTAAAGCCCGGCAGCCATAGCCAATGCCCCTGAACCTGTTTCAAGCAATGCATCCGTTGTTGTATGGTTTGCATTCTCCTTCAAGAAATCATCGCCGCATGAAGTCGTACCAAGCGTCATTGAGGCAACAAGAATACCTGACAATATTTTATTATTAATATTTTTCATATCACTTATTTTTTGTTTGAAAGATTAACGATTAGAAACCTACATTCAGTCCGAATGTAACACCGCGATTATAATAAGATGTACCCATATCCAAATCAATATAATCAACAGACGAATAAATGTCACCCAAATTACGTCCCTGAACATACACCTTCAACGAGTTGATACCAATTCTCTTGCAAATGTTTGCCGGAATGTTATAACCCAAAGAAATGTTGCGCAGTTTCAGGAAAGAAGCGTCCTTGTATCCCAACAAACTTGCATAAGAATCGCCCGAACCATAGATAGGCATCTGCCATTCAGCATTTGGGTTATTCGGTGTCCAATAATCAATCTTACGCTGCTGGAACTGTCCGGCCTGCGCTTCACCGCCTGTTGAAATCATATAACCGAACCGACCGTAAAGTTCAATACCCAACTCAAGACCTTTCCATGTGAAATAGTTTGTCCAACCCAATGTCCAACGCGGAGTTGTATTACCCAATATCACCTTGTCATCGTTGGCATCCAGTTTGTAATCACCGTTTTGGTCTACCGGTTTCACCATACCGACTTTAAATTTGCTTCCATTTTCATTCCATTTTGCCATCTCTGCAGCATCCGATTCCTTCCAAATGCCATCAGCAGCATAATCATAGAAAACACCAATAGACTGACCGATGAACCATTTGTTATCGACCATGTCATTCTTGCCATTGGCCAATTCCACGATTTCCTCTTTCTGGAAAGCCGCGTTGAGTGATGATACCCATTCAAAATCCTTAGTACGTACAGGAGTCACATTCAGCGAAATGTCCACACCGAAGTTCTTAGTCTGGCCAATGTTCTGCATAGTAGAAGGATAGCCGGTCAGGGTCGGAATATTTACTGCCATCAACAAGTCTTTCGTCTTGGAATGATAAATATCTACCGTACCGCTGATGCGATTTCCCAAGAATCCGAAGTCAATACCGTAGTTCCACTGCGTCGTCTTTTCCCAAGAAAGGTCTTGATTGGACATCATGTTTGCCTTCTTCGACATATCTACATAATAAGGCTCGTTAGTTACAAAAATCATCTGATTGCCTGTAGAGAACGGCATCCATCCTGTAAAGATACCACCCAAAGTACCATAAGGACTAACAGCAGAGTTACCCGTCGTACCGACACCAATACGCAGTTTCAAATTGTCAATCCAAGTCAACTCGCTCATGAACTCTTCCTGATTGATACGCCAACCCAATGCAGCCGATGGGAAGAAGTCCCACTTATTGCCTTCTGCCAATACAGACGAACCGTCATAACGTCCTGATACAGTCAAAAGATAGCGGTCGTTGAATGAATAGTTTATACGAGCCATGTAAGATGCCATTTGGCTTTCGGTCAACCCGGTTCCCATACTGGCCTTATAGCGGGATTGTGTAATGTCGACAATTCCCATGTTGTTCCACAACATTTCGGGTACGATAATATCCGAAGCATTCATCGAACCACTTTCGTGGTTGTTCTTCGAAGCTGTCTGCAACAAAGTCACACCAATATTGTGTTTGCCAAACTGGCGGTTATAAAGAATCATATTATCTAATGTCCATGAGAAGTAACGGTTTGACCCCCAACTTGCATAGTTTGCCGAACCGGCGAGTGATGCCGATGAACTGTCGCGGAAAATACCATTACGGTTGTAACGGAAATCAGGTCCGAAAGCAAACTTATAGCTCAACCCTTCCAACGGTTTCCACATCTTGCCGAAATCCAACTGGGCGTAGAAACTTGCCAACGCACGATAGTTCTCACGGTCATCGGACACTTTTTTCCACTCATCTATCACCGTATAAGTGCGCGATTCGGTATGTGGAGTAGTAATCACATTGCCTTCGTCATCATAAGGTACAGCATAACGGGGAATAGCTTTGGCCAATCCGTAAATATCCCCAGGACCGTTGTTGGTACCCGCCTGCCGGTCGACACCATACTGTTGGTCCGCATACGACATATTGATTGAAGCCCCGATCTTCACCCAGGGTTTGGGTGTAACATCTATGGTTGCAGCCAAATTGAAACGTTCGTACTCTTGTCCTTTCTGCGTACCTTTGTTGTTCAAGTAACCGAAAGAGAAAGAACCTTGCAGGTTTTCGCTACCACCGCTGGCACTCAATGTATGTTCGTGAGTAACACCTGTACGCGTAACCATACCAGTCCAATCCGTATTGTCCACATTGGAACCATTCCAGGAACCACCTTCCCAGCCCCTATTTACATTTTTCAAAGCGTAAGTGTCACCTGCAAAAATCTTTTGGTCATTTTCGTAAGTCGGTGCATCACCAGGTACATAAGCCTCAGGATTATTATTATAATGTGCCCAGCGTTTCCAAGTGATATACTCACTGGCACTCATAACAGGCGATTTGTCTTTCAGGGTTTCCAACGTGACTGTTCCTGAATAATTCATAGCAAATGTTCCGACTTTTCCGCGCCTCGTCGTGATCAACACAACACCGTTGGCACCACGTGCACCGTAAATAGCCGTAGAAGAAGCATCTTTCAAGATGTCAATAGACTCAATGTCGCGCGGATTCAAAGTCTCGATACCACCTGCACTCAAAGGCACACCATCCACCACATAAAGCGGAGCGTTACTAGCATTCAATGAACGGTTACCACGAATACGGATATCGCCTACACTACCCGGACGCTGACTGGAAGTAATATCCACACCGGCAGCCTTACCTTGCAATGCTTCGAAAGCGTTGCTTACCGGCTTCGCATTCAGCTCTTTACTATCCACACGTGCCAATGCTCCTGTCACGTCGCTCTTCTTCTGAACACCGTAACCTACAACCACAACTTCGTCCAGCATTTCCGTATCTTCGGCAAGCGTTACCTTAAGAGACGACTTTCCAGCTACAGAAATATCCTGCGTCTTATACCCCACAAAACTGATTTGGATAGTTCCGCTTTCCGGAACATTAAGAAGAGTAAAATTACCGTCAATGTCAGTAATAACTCCGTTTGTAGAACCTTTCACCAATACACTGGCTCCAATAACAGGTTCACCCGTACCGTCTATAACAGTACCCTTCACCGTCTTTGTCTGCGCTACAACCCCAAGGCTGAAAACAGAGAAAAGAGCAATGAAAAATAGCCGATGAAAAATACTCATGCGGCTCAACAGACTTTGATTCTTGCTGTTTTTCATACTTATAAAATTAAGTTAAACAATAATAATTTTCCGTTTTCATCGGCCAAACAGATACTTCTAACCGTGAAACAACGTTGCAAACGTATAAACAATTGAACATATAGAGAATGTATTATCGTGTCAAAACATGGAAAATCCTGTCTTTTTCAGTAAAAAAGTAAGGTGAAGCGTAGCGAATAAAATCAAAATAAGCATTCTCTGTATCATTTTAGACATGGTTGAGTGTCCATCATTCATTTTGGTTCTTTCAGCATTTGGAGTGATAGTGCCTTTTCTATTCGTTTTATCATCCGCGGACTGAAAGCCCATTGAGTGATACGGTAATCTATCACTCGAAATATCGGATAAACCATTTATTGTTAATCTATTAATTAGCTAACTCATTAGCTATCAATTCTAAATTCCAAATTGTCGGATTGCCCTGGGCTTTGTGTCCGATTCTCGTGGGGTTTTCCAGACAGATGCGGGGCAACATGTCGACAAACCCCACGGGAATCGGACACAAATGCGGCAGCTTTTTACTCGTACTACGGCTCCCAATGTTACAAGTGGGCGTTCCACAGGAGATAGATTACCGTATCACTCGAAATATCGTATGAACCATTTTTCTATTCTAATCTCCACCTGCTCCATATCAACTCCATAATCTACCCAAGTTTTCGTCATCCTTATAGACAGAAGAAATCATGGATATTTTCCGCTCCAAATTCCTCCCCGATACAGACAGGATAGTGGAAAGATAAAACGGCTTCTAATAATCTAAATGATACTGAGACTATTCATTTTGATTTTACTTACAAAAATTGATACTATTTTCCCGCTAAAAAGACAGATTTTTCCATGTTTTGACACGATTTTACATCCGCCAATTTAAAATACGATACTATATTTGCAACACTTTTTCACAAGTGGGAAAACTTTTTTTCTCCTGAAAAAGATAGCGAACTAACTTTTGTTTAACTTAATAATTAAAGTATGAAAGGCAGAAAGAATACAAATCTGTTGAGTCTGCTGGACAAGTTCCAGCGGCTGTTCTTCGTCGCTTTGTTTTCTGTGTTAGCCATAGGGGCTTTCGCACAGAGTAAAACTGTATCGGGTACTGTGCTTGACAACACAGGGGAATCCGTAATTGGTGCTAGTGTGCTCGTAAAAGGCACTACTAATGGTACTATTACCGACATTGACGGTAAATACATTCTTCAGAATGTTCCGGCCAACGGAATTATTCAGATTAGTTTTGTGGGATACAAAACTTTGGAAATCCCAGTGAAAGGACAATCCACTATCAATGCCACTTTGGTTGAAGACAGTGAAATGTTGGATGAAGTTGTAGTAGTAGGTTATGGTACGATGAAAAAAAGTGATGTGACTGGTGCCCTGACCCGCGTAACATCGGCTACGATAGAAGAACGCCCCGTGCAAAATGCACTGCAAGCTATGCAAGGAAAGGCAGCTGGTGTGGAAATCACGACCAATAGCCGTCCTGGTGAAGTGGGTGTCGTTCGTATTCGTGGTACTCGCTCCATCGACAACTCCAACGACCCGTTGTACGTAGTTGACGGTATCCCCTTGACTGCCGGTGGTATCAACGACCTGAACCCGAATGATATCGAGTCTATGGAGGTTCTGAAAGATGCATCCGCAACAGCCATCTACGGTTCGCGTGGTGCCAATGGTGTTGTTTTGGTTACTACAAAGAAAGGTACAACAGGCCAGGCTAGTGTTTCTTACTCCGGAAATATCACCTTCTCTAAAATCCACTCTATGACCGACTGGATGAATTCTGGTGAATACGTAGACTGGCAGATGCAGAAGTTGATCAACTCAGACAACTACCCCGGTCAATACGGCACGGCACCAGATCCGAACCAGATTGCCAACATCTTCGACTTGGGTAACACTCCAGAAGCTGCACCCTACTTCAATGCAGCATGGCAGAGAGATGCAAATGGCAACTATGTAATGCGTGATGCTACTCCCGAAGAAATTGCCAAAGGTTATGCATCCAGAGTTCCTGTTTATAATGCTGCGGCCATCCCAACCACCAATTGGACGGATCTGGTAACCCGCACAGGTATTACGCAGAATCATCAGATGTCTCTGTCAGCAGGAACAGACAAATCAAACATCTACTTCTCTTTGGCTTATCTGGATCAAGAAGCTGCTCTGAAAGACCAGGATTTCAAGCGCTATACAGCCAAAGTCAGTGGAGAAATCACTCCGACCAAATGGTTTAAGGCCGGAATGAGTTTGAATGCCAACCACTCTATCCAGAACTATGGTATCTTGAACAACTCTGCCAACACCGTTGCAAAGGATATCTACAGCTATGCGCTGAACATGCTGCCCATCTATCCTGCCTTCGATGAAAACGGCACTGCCATCAAAGGTTCTGCCGGCGGTCTGGAGTTCAACCCGATGGTGGATATCAACGAGGCTACCAACGAAACCCGTGCTACTACAGTATTGTTCAGTTCTTTCGCAGAAGTGGACTTCGGTGGATTCTGGGAACCGTTGAAAGGTCTGAAATGGCGTACCAACCTGGGTGCACAGTTCCGTAATAGCCGTGTTGGTTCTTATTATGGAGAGAACTTCACCAATCCGCACAAGAATACGGCAAATAATCCAAATACAGCATACAACAACCACAGCACACGTACGTCATGGACTTTGGAGAACATGATCTTCTATAACAAAACCTTGAAAGAGATCCATACCATCGGGGTTACTCTGATGCAGTCTGCCGAACAATCACGTAGCGAAGGTTTGAGTTATCGTGCTTACCAATGCGTATTCCCGACTGCTATATGGTACGGACTTGCTAACTCAGATCGTACACAAAACGGTATCGGCTCTTCTTTCTCCGAACAGACCCGTACTTCATTTATGGGACGTTTGAACTATAGCTTGATGAACCGCTATCTGTTGACCGTGACAGGACGTTGGGACGGTGCTTCCGTACTGGCAGTAGGTCATAAGTGGGATTTCTTCCCGTCAGCAGCTTTGGCATGGAAAGTTAACGAGGAATCTTTCTTGAGAGACGTCAACTGGATTGACCAAATCAAACTGCGTGTAGGTTATGGTGTCACAGGTAATGCTTCCGTAAGCCCATATCAGACTTCTGGTTCTATGACAGCTGATTTTGCCGGTAAATTCTTCGGTCCGGGTAACTCGACTACACTATCCAACGGAGCGAAAGCCAACGTATTACCCAACTACGGTTTAGGATGGGAAAAGACCGCATCTACCAACTTGGGTATCGACTTCGCTTTCTTGAAGAGCCGTATCAGCGGTAGCATCGAATACTATGAGGCACGCACCAGCGACTTGATCTTGTCAAAGGCTATTCCGGGTATCACCGGTTATACTTCCATCCGTACTAATGTGGGTAAGACAGCCAACCGTGGCTTCGAATTCACACTTTCTACGGTGAACGTAGATACCAAAGACTTCAAATGGACTACTGATTTCTCTATTTCTACCAACAAGGGCTGGATCGTAGAGCTCGCCAACGGTAAAGTGGATGACACAGCTAACAAATGGTTCATCAACCGTCCTATTGACGATGTATGGGTGTACAAATACTCACGCCTGTGGCAGAACACAGACGAAGACCTCCGCATGCTTGGTTTCTACGAGGCTAACGGTCTAAAAATGAAGCCTGGTATGGCTATGATAGAAGACCAGAATCTGGTAGAGGTACCTGCCGGAACAGAAGGCGCACTTTCTAAAGAAATCACATGGACAGACAGTAAAGGTGTATCACACACCGAAACCATCTATTACGAAAACAACGGTGCTGGCGTAATCAACGATGATGACAAGAAACACATCGGTCAGTGGTCACCGAAGTGGTCAGGCGGTTTCACAACGACCTTTACTTACAAAGATTGGGAACTGAGCGCATTCATCTACGGACGCTTCGGAGGCACTTATTACGGACTTCTCCAAACTCTGGGTCGCCGTGTAGAAACAGACATGTGGAGTCCTGAGAACCCAGGCGGTAAATATCCCATCCAATACAGTGGTGGTACTTATTCCGGCGTAACCGACTACAGTGCTTACATGAACTACACCAAAGGAAACATGGTGGCTCTGCGTAATATTTCTCTGTCATACAACTTGCCTAAGAAATATTTGCAGAAAGTGGGTGCAAACAAATGTCAGATTTACGCACAAGTGCTGAACCCATTCATCTGGGGTGGCGAACTGGTTAAAGCTGGTATCAACCCTGATGATACAACCGGATGGAGCACAAGTTCAAACGATACGAACTTTATCGGTGGCCAGACGAATAATACAATGCTTACCCGCAGTTACGTGATCGGTGTTCGCCTTGGTTTTTAATTAATAACTAAATCAGTTGAAAATTATGAAATTAAAGAAATATATTTCACTCTCTCTGGCAGGCCTTATGATGGCTTCCTGCTCAGACAGTTTTCTTGAAGAAAAGATGGTGGCTACCATCACTCAGGATTATTTTAATACTGAAAAAGGATTCGCAGAGCTGGTAACTGCCACATACGATGCCTTGCGTCAGGCTTCACAATACCAACAAGGGCCGTGGACCTACTATCTGGGATTGGACAATATGACGGCAGCTACTGTCACATACGCCAACTATTCAGCATCAGCATGGAATTCCACTGCTAATGTGGCAAACCACATGGATGGTCTGGCTGCAGAAAACTCAAGAAACATGCTGGGTTACTACCCTACCATCAACAACTGTAACCGTGTGATCCAGACTATCGATGAAGGAAAAGCATTGGGAAAATATACCGGTGAAGCCGAAGCATCACGCGCCAAGGCAGAAGCTCTTTTCAACCGTGCTTACTGCGTATTCGTGCTGAATACATTCTACGGGGATATCTATTTCCCGCGTACCTATACAGCCGCAATGCCTTCTAACTTCGCTTTTACCCGCGAATCTTCAGAAAGAACCTATGCACAGCTGATTGGAGACTTGCGTTATGCTTTCGACAAATTGCCGACTGCAGGCAACATGCCAGCAGCCGAATTTGGCCGTGCTACCAAAGGAGCTGCCGCTCATTTCCTTGCCAAACTGTACCTCTACCGCCACATGGGTCAAGGATATGGAAACAGTACCTACGGACGTAAGGAAAACGGTACGATCGACAATACGAACGACAAATCCTATTTGGGTATGTTGTACAAAGGAACCGGCACTGCCGACCTCGACTCTTGTATCTACTACTCAAACTATGTATTGGATCAGGATGGAAGTTATAGACTGAACGATGATTATGGATTGATCTTCAAGCATGAGAAGGGAGACTTCAGTGGTGAAAACAGTCCTGAAATCGTATTATCTTGCGTATATGGCTATCCTACTGGTGACGGAGGTAACGGCCGTTATGCCAACCGTATGCAATATTTCGTTTCTACAGCTTATATGGTAGCTCAATGGGGTATTCCTAATGAAGTGTTCCAGTACGGCTATCGCGGACGTAGTTCTGTAGCTCATCCGAACGATTTCAGCTTCAATGTTTTTGCAGACAAGACTGTGGATTCCCGTTTCGAGAAGTCATTCCGCATAGAAGCAGAAACGGCTTTGCCTGCCGGCGACTATTACGCTTACAACGATTCTAAGAACGGAACTTATACATGGACTGCTGAGCAGGCTGCTTTCTTCAACGAACATATATTGCCTACTTACGACCGTCCGTCATGGGGTGGACGCCAGGCTGTTGCCGGTGAACACAAGATGGGTAGCGGAGACTTGGCATTCGCTTATCTGGAGAACACCAAAGAAACAGCTATCGATAGCCTTGAAGTAGAAGCACAACCTTTCTATCTGTTCGCAACATGGGTAAAGAAAGGTGATAAATACTATTACCGCCCCACTCGTGGAACAAAAGATTCCAATCATTACTTGAATACCAAGGCTCATGGTGGTCTGACTGCCATGGCTAAAGAGCTTCAGCCCTCTACTCGCAAGTATGACGATCCCGACCGTGAGACAGCCAACAGCTATAACTCAGGACGCGATGTGCCTTTGTTCCGCGTATCTGAAACTTATCTGATGCGTGCCAATGCATACGGACTGAAAGGAGACTATGCACGTGCTTTGGCTGATATTAATAAGGTACGTGAGCGTGCCGCCTACAAGCCGGGTGAAAAACGTGCAGAAGTCATCGCACGCCTGTATCCGGGCAGGGAGAACCTGACTACTGCAGAACGTCAGTACCCATACGAAGTAGCAACCGACTGCTCTTCAAAGATGACAATCACCGCTGCGGCATGGGACGGAGCTTCTGCTGCATCAAAGGCAGAAATGTATCCTGAACAGAACATCTTGGGAGGTAGCCTGAGCGAAGCTGACCGCTTCCAGAACTACATTCTGAACGAGGTAGCCCGTGAGTTTAACATGGAAGAGATGGTATATTACAACTGGTTGCACCACTCCGGATGGCAGTACATGCGTATCCTGTACCATGACAAAACTGCTTCTACCCTGCCACAAGGTCCTGAATACTGGCCGGTAGCCGACAATGAAGTCAGCGACGGTGCGTTAGTTGATCGCAAAGGCCTTGGCTTCTTGCAGCCTTATCATACGTTGAAGCCTTTCAAACAAGCTACCATCGACCTTTATACAGATGAAAACAACGTTCTTCTGGATGAAGCAGGTAAGAAGGCTTATCAGAACTATGGATATTAAAGTTTAAAGCCTATCCGGCTTAGCAAGCAAGATTAACAATAGTTTATTGGGAAAAGAGGAACATATAAAAGTTCCCCAAAATGAGAGATTACCTCCGCTACAAGTAGCTATAGCGGGGGTAATCTTGTTTTTAATCAGACAGGATTGAATTGCAATTACCAAGGAAAATGTACAATTCACCATGTAAATGGATTATTTTCTATTTGCAACTCCTGTCGTAACGCATAAATTTGCCGTATCAAATAAAAATAGACAGGCTATGAGAGATACTTTTTTAGCAATTACCTTCTTCTCGGCTTTTAGCCAAGTGGCATCAGCCCAATTCGGGAAATGCACAGCATCGGAAATGCAAACTTATACAGATAGTTCGACCGGCAATACCATCACGATATTGACCGATACCACAAAGCATGACCGTTTTCTTTATCAGACCGACCCGATATGGACAGCAGACGGAAAATATCTGTTGTTCAGGTCTTCCAGTCGCGGAAACGACAAAGAGGTGGAGAGCGTCCTTCCCAATGGAGAGAAAAGGAAATGGACCCCTACGCAGATCTATTTCATAGAGATGACCACAGGCAAGATCATCCAAGCCACAGAAGGCAAAAATCTGGGTAACGTCTTCCTCGCCAATAAGACAAACCGTATGTTCATCAGCCGCAAAGAGAATGAGGACTGGAATATGTACGTGATGGACTTGGATAAGTTCTTTGCTGACGTAGCCAAAGGAAAGGTCGGCAAGCCTGCCCAATATGAGACCTTCATCGGCACATTCCCCACAGAAATGGGACGACTGGGAGGATATGCTGTAGATTGCAATGACGACTACGCCTACATCACCGTCGAACGCGACGGTACAGAAGAGGAGAAGGAACGCATGATGAAGAATGCTTTCCTGCCCGAAAGCAATCAGCCTATAAAAATCAAGCCCACCCTCTGCGGAATCCGCAAGATGAACCTCAACACAGGAGAAGTGACCAAGGTGATCGACACAGAGTTCAAGACCGGACATATACAGGCAAGCCGCTTTACTCCTGGGGAAATCGTCTTCTGTAACGAAACAGGAGGCGACGCCCATCAGCGTATGTGGTTCTGTACGGCAGATGGAACAATTTTCAAGCCCCTCTACAAGGAAACACCATTAGACTGGGTCACCCACGAAACCTTTGCGACAAAAGATTATGTCTATTTCAACATATTAGGATTCCAACCACGCCTCCGCAAACAAATAAGCGGTATTGCACGCATTAATCTGCGAACCGACGATGTAGAACTGATCGGTCAAGTGGAAATGGAAAAAGACCGTCAAGCGATCGACAACCAACTGATTGGAAGAGGCTTCTGGCATTGCAATGCCAGCCGTGACAACAGATGGGCGGCAGGAGATACGTTCGGAGGAAATGTATGGCTGATCAATGTACAGACTGGCGAACGCCATTGGTTAGTCTCAGACACGAAGATGAAGCCCGACCACGCCCATCCAAGTTTCAGTCCTGACGGTACGAAAGTACTGTTCCAATCCGGACATTTCACCAATGGAAAGAGGCTGAACCTGATGATGGTAGATATTTCTACATTCAAATAAAATTTTATATACTGACAGATGAAACACTGGATTATAATGAATATACTTCTGCTTGTCGGAAGCCTATTCGCTTTCTCCCAACCTTATAGCGGAGAAAAACTTTCAAGAGGACTGATCGGAATTCCTACAGAAAACGGAATGTATTTCAGTTGGCGAATGGCCTTAGCCGATGCTCCCGATTTACAGTTTGACCTATACCGTAGTTCCAACGGAGGTACGGAAGTAAAGCTAAACAAGAAGCCAATAGAAAAGACTTCCGATTTCTTGGACTGCACAGTAGACTACACAGTAGACAACCGTTGGATCTTAAAGGCAACGAATGGAGAAGTGACTACGTGGACACGCTTGAAAGATGAGAAACGTACCCCCTATCTGAGTATTCCCATCAGTAAACCGGAGGACGGAGAAATAGCCGGCGAACGATTCACCTATACAGCCAACGATTGCAGTGTAGGCGATCTGGACGGTGACGGGGAGTATGAGATTATTCTGAAATGGTATCCCTCGAATTCCAAACGTCCTCCCCAACGCGGTTTCACTGGTAACACCTATTTGGACGCCTACAAGATAGACGGCACCAGACTATGGCGCATCGACCTGGGTCCCAACATACGCTCTGGAGCCGCTACGACCAATTTCTTGGTCTTCGATTTCGATGGAGACGGCTGTGCGGAAGTCTGCTGCAAAACGGGAGATGGTACTGTAGACGGACTCGGGCATCGGATAGGCGACGCCCAAGCTGACTGGAGAACATGGGATAAGCAAAGTCCTACATATGGTAAAATAGTAAACGGTCCTGAATATCTCACAGTCTTCGAAGGACGTACTGGAAAAGAGCTGGATACGAAAGAATATATCCCGACACGTTATCCTTTAGACGGTTGGGGAGGCATTGGCGGAAATTGTGGCAATGACAATACAGGAGGCCGCTCCGACCGTTTTACTGCCGGAGTCGCCTTCTTGGACGGAAAAACGCCCTCGCCTGTCATGGTCAGAGGATGGTATGGAAGAACCGTTGTTGCTGCATGGACCTTTACCAACGGCTCATTGAGACATATTTGGACTTTCGACAGTGCAACACCGGGATGGGAAGCCTATTCGGGTATGGGAAACCACAGTGTAACCGTAGCAGATTTTGATGGAGACGGTTGCGACGAAATCTGTGTAGGAGCCATGACCGTGGATCACAACGGCAAGGGACTGTTTTCTACTGGTTTACGTCATGGAGATGCATTGCATGCCGGACGTTTTATCCCTTCCCGTCAAGGCATGCAGGTCTTCGGCGTACATGAGAATGAAGGCGACAATGACATCGTCAAACGCACTCCTGCCGTAGCCATGTTCGATGGTGCAACCGGAGAGATTATCTGGCAAGACGGCTTAGGCAAGGATGCCGGACGCGGAGTAGCAGCTGATATCGACCCACGCTATGAGGGTGCGGAATGTTGGTGTAACGTCGGTGGCCTGAGGCGAGGAGACACTGGAGAGTTCATCAGCAACCAGAAACCCAACTCTTGCAACTTTACTATCTACTGGGATGCCGACCCCTTGGCAGAATTACTGGATCATGTCTCCATCAGCAAATGGAACTGGAAGACAGAAAGCACAGATTTGTTATTAAAGGCGGAAGGAGTTGTTTCCAACAATGGTACCAAAGGCAATCCGTGTCTGTCGGGCGACATTCTCGGAGATTGGCGCGAAGAAGTTATCTGGGCTTCCGAAGACCAGACAGAGCTACACATTTATTCTACAACAATACCTGCTGCCGACAGGCGCATCACATGGATGAATGACCGTCAATACAGATTGGCGATAGCATGGCAGAATGTGGCATATAACCAGCCGCCACATAGCAGTTTTTAGCCTTGCTATCCCTCAGAAGCGTATATATGTACCTTGACTGTACGAATAGACAGGGAAATGGATAATATTCTATTTGCCTGTCCATTTGTTCGCCTTAATTTTGTAGAAGATTTGATAACGATAAAGAAAAATACTATAAATGTCATGAAAGGAAATAAACTTTGTTTATGCTTTTTGTTAGCTGCCGGAATAGGACTTGACATCTATGCCCAGAATCAGATAGCTAACCCGATGAAAGATGTAAATCAAGTAATAGACAACACACTTGATAGTTTAAATGTGGCGCGTTCTGCCCGCCCCGTCTCAGGTTCAAGCCGTAAAGGCGATAACCCTGTATTGTTTCTCGTTGGAAACTCAACCATGCGTACCGGCACATTAGGCAACGGAAACAACGGTCAATGGGGATGGGGATATTTTGCACACGAATATTTTGATGAAAACAGAATAACGGTAGAGAACCATGCACTGGGAGGCACCAGCAGCCGCACTTTCTATAATCGGCTATGGCCTGATGTGCTGAAAGGCATACGCAAAGGAGACTGGGTTATCATCGAATTGGGACATAACGATAATGGTCCATACGACAGCGGCCGTGCCCGCGCTTCCATCCCCGGTATCGGAAAAGATAGCCTGAATGTGACCATTAAAGAAACAGGCGTCAAAGAAACCGTATATACCTACGGAGAATATATGCGCCGTTTCATCAATGATGTCAAGAAGAAGGGTGCCCACCCGATTTTGATGTCTCTGACCCCTCGTAATGCTTGGGACGATGCGGACAGCACAATCGTAACCCGTGTGAACCAGACATTCGGTTTATGGGCCAAGCAAGTGGCAAAAAAAGCCAGAGTACCCTTCATTGATTTGAATGAGATTTCAGCATGTAAGTTTGAGAAATTCGGCAAAGAGAAAGTAAAATACCTGTTCTATCTGGACCGCATCCACACCAGTGCCTTCGGTGCACGCGTCAATGCCGAATCAGCAGCTGAAGGCATCCGCAACTATAAAGGCTTGGAATTGGCACGCTATCTGAAACCGGTAGAAAAAGATACCGTTACAGGAGCTACCCGCAAGAAAGGTTGTCCGGTATTGTTCACCGTAGGAGACAGTACTGTGAAGAACGAAGACAAGGATGAAAATGGCATGTGGGGATGGGGAAGCGTGATCCATGAACTGTTTGATACAGACAAGATCTCAGTAGAGAACCATGCGAAAGCAGGCCGCAGCGCACGTACTTATTTAGATGAAGGACGTTGGGACAAGATATACAATGCACTTCAACCGGGCGATTTTGTGTTGATCCAGTTCGGACACAATGACGCAGGCGAAATAAACACAGGAAAAGCACGTGCAGAATTGCCTGGCTCGGGAAACGAGAGCAAAGTCTTCAAAATGGAGAAAACCGGTAATTATCAGGTTATCTACTCTTTCGACTGGTATCTACGTAAGTTCATCATGGATGCGAAAGAAAAGGGAGCTATTCCTATCGTCTTGAGTCATACCCCCCGCAATAAGTTTGATGGTGGTCAGATAGAACGCAACACCAATTCTTTTGGCAAATGGACACACGAAGCAGCCAAAGCAACCGGAGCCTATTTTATCGATTTGAATAAAATATCAGGAGACAAACTTCAAGATATAGGCTACAACCAAGGTTTGCGTACGGTAGGAGAATTTTTCAATCGTGACCACACTCACACCTCTCTGAAAGGTGCCCGTATGAATGCTCAAAGTATTGTAGAAGGGCTAAAAGCTACCGACTGTACACTAAAAGACTTCTTGAAATAAGAATAAACACATTTGTTGGCAGAATTAATTCATACCAGTATGAAAGTGCGTTAGCATCAATACACCCAAAAGGATTAATTCCGCCAACAAATTCAAATTATCACAGAAGCTCCAAAAGACACGAAGAAACTATCTTTTCTGTGATAGAACTAAAACAATATGATATGAAAAAACTATTTCTATTCTTGTTCCTGTCAGCTGTCCTTACTTCAAAAGCGCAGGATAATAAAGTTTCCGGTTTGAATGCCCGCCAGTTTAATAAATACTGGAAAGTTGAATCGGAATCTCCCGATTATAAGGTAATATTTCAAGGAGATACAGCCGAAATTGTATCTCCCAAAGGACTGACTCTCTGGAGAAAGGAGAAAATGAGCGGTAAAGTGACTATCGAATATGATGCCTGTGTAGTCAACGAAGGTGAAGGAGACCGTACCAGCGACTTAAACTGTTTCTGGATGGCTTCTGACCCCCAATATCCCGATAACCTATGGAAACGTGAGAAGTGGCGTAGCGGAATATTTCTGAATTGTTATTCCTTGCAACTTTATTATCTGGGATATGGCGGCAATCATAATACGACAACACGCTTCCGCCGTTACGACGGCAATGAGGCAGGTATTACCGACCCTCAAGCCCGCCCCACCATCTTAAGGGAATATACCGATGCCGAGCACCTGTTGAAACCGAACCATTGGTATCACATCAAGATTACAAACGAGAACAATAGGGTTAGTTATTATATAGACGGCGAACGTCTGGTGGACTTCAAGGATGCCGAACCTCTGACAGAAGGATGGTTCGGCTTCCGGACCACCTTGTCGCGTACCCGTATTGCCAATTTTCATTATGAGTGTTCGTCACAGGATATCTCTGCCGTTCCTTTGCAATGGATTGGCGATACTCCCGGACAAGATAAACCTGTAAGTTTTGGCGTACCTTTCAATAAAGGAGAGGTATTTCCCGAAAACCTTTTAGCATTAAAAACGGCTGATAATAAGAATATCCCGATTGATAGTTGGCCACTGGCATACTGGCAAGATGGTTCTGTCAAATGGAGCGGAATAGCAGGTGTGGTTCCTGCCGGTACAGAAAAATTATGGATTGAGAAGACAGGGAAAAAGCAGAAAGCCCAATCTAAAACAATAAAATCGACCGGACAGGCAGCTGTTTCCGTTACAGAAACGCCTCAGAGCATCCGAATAAAAACAGGAACGATTATGGCTTACATCCCACGACAAGGAGAATTTCTAATAGATAGTCTATTATATAAAGGTATAAAAGTCGGCGAGAAAGCCCGCCTGATCTGCAATACCCAAAGTGACCCTATATTAGAAAATACCACGCAGGTTTCTTTTACAAACTATACCAGTGAATTGAAATCCGCTATAGTAGAACGTTCAGGCACAATACGCACTCTTGTAAAACTGGAAGGCGTACACAAGAGTCAAGATGGACGCGAATGGTTACCTTTTATTGTTCGCCTATACTTTTATGACGGCAGTGAACAGATAAAGATGGTACATAGCTTTGTATTCGATGACAACCAAGACAAAGACTTTATCCGCGCTTTAGGTGTCCGTTTCGATGTTCCTATGCGCGAAGCACTCTACAACCGCCATGTCGCCTTCTCGTGTGCCGATGGCGGAGTGTGGAGCGAACCGGTGCAGCCACTGGTAGGACGCCGTATTCTGACATTGGGAGCAGCACAGAAAAAAGAAACATACAAGGAAGCACAGAAAGAAAACCAGAAGAAAGCAACCAATAACGTTCAGGAACCGTCACTGCAACAGCAACAGATGGAAGGCAAGCGTATACCACCTTATGAAGCATTCGACGAGAAAAATCGTTCCTTACTCGACAACTGGGCATCATGGAACAGTTATCGCTTGTCGCAACTCACAGCAGACGCATTTTCTATTCGTAAACGTGCTAATGACAACAATCCTTGGATAGGAACTTTTTCAGGTACACGCAGCAATGGCTATGCCTTTGCCGGTGACATTACGGGCGGATTAGGTATCTGTCTGCATGACTTCTGGCAATCTTATCCTTCTTCCATCGAAATCTCTGAAACCAAAACTCCGACAGCCTCCCTCACCGCTTGGCTCTGGAGTCCCGATGCCGAGCCGATGGACTTAAGACACTACGATAATGTGGCACACGACTTAAATGCCAGCTACGAAGATGTTCAGGAAGGCATGAGTACTCCCTACGGCATTGCCCGTACCACTACGCTGACATTAATCCCACAAGGAGGATACAGCGGAAAAGAAGCATTTGCCGATTGTGCCAAACAGTTCTCCATCCCAGGCATATTAATGCCTACTCCCGATTACCTGCATGCCAAACAAGCTTTTGGTGTATGGAGCCTCCCCGACCGTAGTACTCCATTCCGTACCCGCGTAGAAGACAGGCTGGATGCCTATATTAATTTCTACAACAAAGCTATCGAACAAAACAAATGGTACGGGTTCTGGAACTATGGCGATGTCATGCATGCATACGACCCTATCCGCCACACATGGCGCTATGATATCGGTGGATTTGCTTGGGACAATACAGAATTAGCATCCAATATGTGGCTTTGGTACAACTTTCTCCGTACAGGAGATGCAGATATCTGGCGTATGGCAGAAGCCATGACCCGCCATACGGCCGAGGTAGACGTATACCATATTGGTCCCAATGCCGGTTTGGGTAGCCGTCACAATGTCAGCCACTGGGGATGTGGGGCAAAAGAGGCACGCATCAGCCAAGCTGCCTGGAACCGCTTCTATTACTATCTCACCACCGATGAACGATGTGGTGACCTGATGACCGAAGTAAAAGATGCCGAACAGAAACTATACACCCTCGATCCCATGCGTTTGGCGCAACCTCGAAGTGAATATCCATGCACAGCCCCCGCACGCCTACGTATCGGTCCCGACTGGCTGGCTTATGCAGGCAATTGGATGACCGAGTGGGAACGTACCGGCAACATTGCCTACCGTGATAAAATCATAGCCGGAATGAAAAGCATCGCAGCATTGCCCAACCGCATTTTTACGGGTCCCAAGGCGCTCGGTTTCGATCCGGCTACGGGCATAATAACTTCCGAATGCGACCCTAAGCTGGAAAGCACCAACCACCTGATGACCATTATGGGAGGATTTGAAATCATGAATGAGATGCTCTGCATGATAAACCTGCCCGAATGGAACAGTGCATGGCTGGACCTTGCCGTCCGTTATAAGCAAAAAGCATGGGAAATATCTCATAACCGTTTCCGTATTTCGCGCCTGTTGGGATATGCAGCCTACCACACCCGCAATCCTCAGATAGCAAAAGAGGCTTGGACAGACCTCTTCACCCGGTTGGAGCACACACCTGCCCCACCCTTCGTCATCACGACATTGTTTCCTCCGGTAGTTCCGGCTCCGTTGGATGAATGTAAGAGTATAAGTACCAATGACGCCGCCCTCTGGAGCCTTGATGCCATATACATGCAGGAAGTCATCCCGATGGATGAATAAATTGTACGAAATTCCATGTATATTGTATATTATTCTATGGAGACGCATTAGGTTTTACCCTATTTTTGCAAATGATGAAATAACATAATATCATGAAAATAACTTTTTTGAAAACATTAAAAAGCATTACAAGCATTACAGCCATTACGATTGCCGTTATTGGGCTGTCGGGCGCCATGCCTGCTCCCAAACATAAGACAGTGTATAAGACAGTAACAGTCAGTGCGCCCTTTCCGATGGAACCGATTAAGGAATATGTTTTTCCTGCCCGTGATTTCCCCATCAACAAGTATGGTGCCGTAGCCGACGGGAAGACCAACAATAGCAAGGCCATTGCCCGTGCCATTGCCGCCTGCAACCGTGCCGGTGGCGGACGGGTAGTCATTCCTGCCGGAGAATGGCTTACCGGTCCTATCCACCTCAAAAGCAATGTAAATCTGCATTTATCAGAAAACGCCATACTGCGGTTTACGGATAATCCGCAAGATTATCTACCGGCCGTCATGACTTCATGGGAAGGTATGGAATGTTACAACTATTCTCCGCTGGTCTATGCTTTGGATTGCGAAAACATAGCCATCACCGGAACCGGTACCCTCCAACCCATAATGGACACATGGCGCAAATGGTTCAAACGCCCACAAGCACACATGAATGCGTTGGCCGAGCTATACACGATGGCCTCGACCAACGTCCCTGTTGAAGAAAGGCAGATGGCAAAAGGCGAGAACAACCTACGGCCCCATCTGATACACTTCAACCGATGCAAGAACGTACTGCTGGATCAGTTCAAAATCCGCGAAAGTCCGTTCTGGACCATTCACCTTTACATGTGCGATGGGGGTATCGTACGCAATCTGGATGTGCGTGCCCACGGACATAATAACGATGGCGTAGACTTGGAGATGAGCCGCAATTTCCTGGTAGAGAACTGCAAGTTTGACCAAGGAGACGACGCCGTAGTCATCAAAGCCGGACGCAACCAAGATGCATGGCGTCTGGAAACGCCTTGTGAGAATATCGTCATCCGGAACTGCGACATCATAAAGGGACATACCTTACTGGGCATCGGGAGTGAGATGTCAGGCGGAATCCGCAACGTATACATGCACGACTGTGCCGCCCCCGACTCTGTCTTCCGTCTGTTCTTTGCCAAGACCAACCACCGACGGGGAGGATTCATAGAAAATATCCACATGGAGAACGTTAAGGCGGGGAAAATGCAGCGCATAATGGAAGTGGACACAGACGTGCTGTACCAGTGGAGAAACCAGGTACCGACCTACGAAGAACGAATCACAAAGATCGACGGTCTGTATATGAATAACATCGTTTGCGAACGGACAGAGGCCATTTACGACTTGAAAGGCGATGCCAAACTGCCTACCCAAAACGTATCCATCAAGAACGTACATGTGGGTGAGGTCACGAAATTCATCAAGAACGTGCAGCACACTGAAAATGTGGTGGAAGAGAACGTCACTTACGACCGCTTCCGCAATGCAGCCAATGCCCCGGCTTACGACTACTCCAAGCTGCAAAAAGAGAAACTGGGCAGAGGCGTAGTCGCCATTCGGGAAACTCCCTCTGACGTGGTCGTCTCCTGGCGTTATCTCTCGTCCGATCCGGAGAACACCGCTTTCAACATCTATCGCAACGGAAAGAAGCTCGCAGAAGTGGATGCCCATACCGGCACATTCTACCGCGATACCTATAAAGGCAAAAAAGCCGTAACCTATACCGTGAGACCGATAGTGGACGGAGTGGAGACAGGCAACGTAGAGGGCAGTTACACCTTGCCCGCCCAAGCACCGATAGGCTATATCAATATCCCCTTGGATGTACCGGCAGACGGCACGACTCCCGCAGGACAGAAGTACACCTATACGCCCAATGACGCCTCCATCGGCGACGTGGATGGCGATGGGGAATATGAAATCATCCTGAAGTGGGATCCCTCCAATGCACACGACAATGCCCACGACGGATATACGGGCAACGTATTCTTCGACTGCTACCGCCTGACGGGCGAGAGACTGTGGCGCATAGACATGGGACGGAACGTCCGCGCAGGCGCACACTACACACAGTTCATGGTCTACGACTTCGACGGCGACGGACGTGCCGAGATTGTCATGAAGACTTCCGACGGTACCGTTGACGGACAAGGCAAGGTGATTGGTGACGCCACTGCCGACTACCGCGAGCCTGGCAAGCCGGTGAAGCACCAAGGACGCATCCTGACAGGCAACGAATACCTCACCGTCTTCAACGGGCTTACAGGTGCGGCAATGAGCACCATCAACTACGTCCCCGAGCGTGGCAGACTGGAAGACTGGGGAGACGACCGTGCCAACCGGAGCGACCGTTTCCTGGCGGCAGTGGCTTATCTGGATGGCATCCATCCGAGCGTAGTGATGTGCCGCGGATACTATACCCGCACGGTACTCGCCGCCTTCGACTGGGACGGGAAGGAGCTGAAACAGCGCTGGGTATTCGACAGCAACACTCCCGGCAACAGCACCTATGCCGGACAGGGCAACCATAACCTCCGCGTAGCCGATGTAGACGGAGACGGATGCGACGAAATCATCTACGGCTCCTGCGCTATCGACAACAACGGCAAAGGACTCCACTCCACCCAAATGGGACACGGCGACGCCATACACCTGACCAAGTTCTCCCCCGACATGAAGGGATTCCAGGTATGGGACTGCCACGAGAACAAAAGAGACGGCTCAAGTTTCCGCGATGCAGCCACAGGCGAAGTGCTCTTCCAGGTGAAGAGCCCTACGGACGTGGGACGCTGCATGGCGGCAGACATCGACCCGACCAATCTCGGTGTAGAGATGTGGTCATGGGAATCGAAGGGACTGCGCAACATCAAAGGTGAAGTGATAAACCCTAACATCAAAACCTTCACGGTCAACATGGCTGTATGGTGGGACGGAGACTTGCTGCGCGAGCTGCTGGACAAGAACTTCATATCCAAATATGACTGGCAGACAGGCACGTGCCACAAGCTGACCACCTTCACCGGAGCCGCATCGAACAACGGCACCAAGGCCAATCCCTGCCTGCAAGGCGACCTCATCGGCGACTGGCGCGAGGAGGTACTCCTACGCTCGGAGGACAACCAATCGCTCCGCCTCTATGTATCGCCGATAGCGACCGACTACCGCTTCCACACGTTCCTAGAAGACCCGGTCTACCGCATCAGCATCGCCACGCAGAACGTGGCATACAACCAGCCCACACAGCCCGGATTCTATTTCGGTCCGGACCTGAAGGGGAAATTCAGGGGATATACCTTTAAATGATTCAAGTTTCGCTGGCGAGACTCAAAGTATCCGCTGGCGAGACTCAAACAAAAAGACAATAATCCGGCTGCCGAACAACACATCGGCAGCCCAAAAACATTAAAAAAAATATGAACATCAAAACACTCTGCATCACAGGTGCCCTGCTACTGACGGGCATCAGCGTTTATGCCCAAAAGAAGAAAGAAGTCATAAACGATTCGAACACCCCGTTGCACCTCCTGCAACCCGCCTACAAGGTGCCCTACAAGGCACTCTCTACCGACGAAGTGAAAAAAGACATCGACCGCGTCCTGCACTACCTGGAAAAGAACACCCCCACGCGCGTGGTGAGCGAGAAGACGGGAAAACAGGTCACCGACTACAAGAACATGCCCGACGACGCGCAACTGGAGCGCGGCGCTTTCCGCCTGGCAAGCTATGAGTGGGGCGTCACCTATTCGGCCATGCTGGCGGCTGCCGAGGCCACTGGAGACGCCGCCTACAGGAAGTATGTGACGGACCGTTTCAAATTTCTGGTGGAAGTGGCTCCTTACTTCCGCGAAATGTTCGAGAAGAGCGGCAAGATAGACCCGCAGATGAAACAGATCCTGACCCCGCACGCCCTCGACGATGCCGGAGCAGTCTGCGCCGCCATGATCAAGGCACAGATACAGGACAACTCCCTCAACCTCTACCCCTTGATAGACAACTACCTGGACTTCATCCTGAACAAGGAATACCGTCTTGCCGACGGCACCTTTGCCCGCAAACGCCCTCAGTTCAACACGCTGTGGCTGGACGACATGTTTATGGGGATTCCTCCCGTTGCGTGGTATTCTCAGTTGGCAAAGGAGAACCGGCAGAAGTATCTGGCCGAGGCTATCCGTCAGGTATTCCAGTTTGCAGAGCGGATGTGGGTTCCGGAGAAGAAGCTGTTCCGCCACGGCTGGGTGGAGAGCATGCAGGACCATCCGGCTCTTCACTGGGGACGTGCCAACGGTTGGGCGTTGCTCACCATGACCGAGGTGCTGGACGTCATGCCCGAAAACCATCCCCAGCGTGAGAAACTGATGGGTCTCTACCGCGAACACGTGCGCGGGCTGGCTGCCTGCCAAAGCGGAGAGGGTTTCTGGCACCAGTTGCTCGACCGTAACGATTCTTATCTGGAGACCTCTGCCACCGCCATCTATGTCTATTGCTTGGCTCACGGCATCAACAAGGGTTGGCTGGATGCGCTTGCCTACGGTCCGGTGGCACAGCTGGGCTGGCACGCCGTGTCCACGCAGATCAATGCGGAAGGACAGGTGGAAGGCACTTGCGTGGGTACGGGCATGGCGTTCGACCCGGCATTCTACTACTACCGTCCAATCAACGTGTATGCTGCACACGGGTACGGGCCTGTCATTTGGGCTGGGGCTGAGATGATCAACCTGCTGAACCAGCAGCATCCGAAGATGAACGACAGCGCCATCCAGTACTACTCTACCGAGCAGAAGACTACGGAGCCTATCTTCAGCGTGACGGATTCCGACAATCAATAACTCAAGTTACACCCAAGTTCCGCTTGCGAAGGTTAACCTTCAATATTGAGAAGTTTAACCTTCAATATTGAGAAACTTAGCTTTTAATATTGTGAAGCTTAACCTTTGATATTGCGAAACTTAGCTTTTAATATTGCGAAACTTAGCTTTTAATATTGCGAAACTCAACCTTTAACATAACGTATCATGAAAAGAGAAGCATTTAAGATGTTCCTGAAGCCGGGCTTCGAAAAGGAATACGAAAAAAGACATGCGGCCATCTGGCCCGAACTGAAGAAGATGTTGTCCGACGGCGGAGTCTACGACTACTCCATCTACTGGGACAAAGACACCAACATCCTCTTCGCATGCCAAAAGACGAAAGGCGAAGAGTCGTCACAGGATATGGGCGCCAATCCTATCGTACAGAAATGGTGGGACTATATGGCGGACATCATGGAAGTGAATCCAGACAATTCGCCGGTGACCATACCTCTGCCGGAAGTGTTCCACATGGATTGAGAGGCGGGGATGTTTCCCTCATAACCAGAAGGGAGGGGGTGTGACAGGATTAGTTCCTGCACATCCCCTCCCTGTTTTTTTAGAGGGATACCGCCCCGTCAGCAGTGACGCTCTGAAAGAAAAACGGTGAGGCTCTGAAAAGAGAGCAGTGGCGCTCTGCGAGGAGAGCGGTATCCCCCTTTGAGTCAGCCTCCGCAAGCGTTATCCGAAAGGATTCTCATCCACTTCGCCGTTGTTCTGTTCGGCGGCGATGAAGCGGGCCATTTTAACAATCCGGCCCCGTAACGTCAACCGATGTTAAATGCCGTTTTTTTCGACGCGTTATAGTCGGCAAGGAAAACTATGTGAGTTTCTGAGTTTTCGAGTTCTTGAGTTTCCGAGTTCCTGCGCTGATAAATTATTTGATTATTTGATTTTTTGAATTTCTTGAGTTTTTCCCTATCTTTGCGGAGTTCTATAACCTATGAAAAATGAAAAAACACCTGCTCCTATTATGTCTGTCCCTGTTCCTCCCCCTTTTGGAGGCACTGGCGACCGTTGAGATACGCTCCAGCCACATGACCACCTCCGACGGACTGCCCAACAACTCCGTCTGCTACATATTCCAAGACAGTAAAGGATTCATCTGGTTCGGCACCCTGAACGGACTTAGCCGCTACGACGGCAACTCCTTCGTCACCTTCCAGCCCGAAAACGGACCGGAACACACACGCGTATCACTGGCCAGCAACCACGCACGCGCCATCACCGAAGACCGAAACGGATTCCTATGGATAGAAACCTCCGGAGAATACTTCAACTGCTACGACCCAAGGCAAGAACGCTTCGTCGACTTCACCGGATGCAACGCACACCGCCAGCACTACGACCGAAAACTCGAAACCGCCGACGGCGACATCTGGCTCTGGAACAACCACAACGGATGCCGACACATCCGCTACGCAAACGGCAAATTCACCTCCGTAGCCTACAAGAAAGATCTCGGAAACCTCCCCTCAAACCACGTCTCCTACGTCTACCAAGACCAACAGGGAAACATCTGGATCGGAACCAACCAAGGCGTAGCCCAAATCAACACCCGACAAAGCACCGCCGCCACCCCAACCATCACAGTCGACCCCAACGACGCCTTCGCCGCCCAATCCTTCGGACAAGCCACCTTCTTCCTCTCCCGCCGAGGACTCATCTCGAAGAAAGAACCCGCCGCCCCCACCGCCACCCCCATCACCCGACTCCCCGACAACGCCACCCCCACCACCGTCTACGGCACCCTCCGCCTCGACGACGACTGGGTCATATTCACCTCCGCCGGCGGATTCATCTTCAACATGAACACCCACCGCACAACCCGGCAACCCCAACTCGACATCCCCAACGGAAACGTCATCACCGACAACCTCGGCAACTACTGGGTATACAACCACACAGGCAACGTCCGATACATCAACGCCCGCACACGCGCCGTCAAAACCTTCCGCCTCAGCCCCCCCGACAAGCTGAACTACGTCGACATGGAACGCTACCACGTCGTACACGACTCCAGAGGCATCATCTGGATATCCACCTACGGCAACGGACTCTTCGCCTACGACACCCTCACCCAAGAACTCCAGCACTTCGAATTCCAGATAGACAGCTTCAGCCACATCAGCTCCAACTACCTCCAATACATCATCGAAGACAGCTCCGGAACCATCTGGACCAGCTCCGAATACGCCGGAGTCACCCGACTCACCATCCTCAACCAAGGCATACAGCGCATCTACCCCGAAGCCAGCTCACTATCCGACCGCTCAAACACCGTCAGGATGCTCACCCGCCTGACGAACAACGACATCTGCATCGGCACCCGAGGAGGAGGACTCTACACCTACGACCCCCAAGTAAGCACCCAGAAAAACAAACGCCAACTCAGCACCAACATCTACGCCATAGCCGAAGATCACGACGGAACCCTCTGGATGGGAAGCCGGGGCAACGGACTCTCCATAGGCGGACAACGGTACGTCAGAGAAAACACAAACCCCGCCTCCATCGCCAACAACAACATCTTCACCCTGCTCTGCGACCGCAAAGGACGAATGTGGGTAGGAACCTTCGGCGGCGGACTCGACCTCGCCCGCAAAGAAGAACACGGATACACCTTCCGACACTTCTTCGACAAAGGATTCGGACAACAACGCACACGCACCCTGCTCGAAGACCGAAACGGATGGATATGGGTAGGAAACAACGACGGAGTATACCTATTCCAGCCCGACTCCCTCATCGCCGACTCCACCAACTACCTGATATACAACTACAACAACCGCAAACTGCGCAGCAACGAAATCAAAAGCATCTACCAAGACACCCAAGGACGCATCTGGATCGGCACCTCCGGAGGAGGCCTGAGCATGTGCAACCCCGAAGGAGACTACAACCAACTCAGCTTCAAGCACTACAACACCAACAACGGACTGGTGAACAACATGGTACAAGCCATCATCGAAGACGATCAACACCGCCTCTGGATCTCCACCGAATACGGCATCTCCCGCTTCGATCCCGAACGGCAGACCTTCGACAACTTCTTCTTCTCGCCCTACACCCTGGGCGACGTCTACAGCGACAACAGCGCCTGCATCAGCCAAGACGGACGGCTGCTGTTCGGCACCAACTACGGCCTACTCGTCATCAACCCCCAACAGATCAGGAAACACAACGCCGCCCCTCCCGTCGTCACCTTCACCAACCTCCAGGTGAACGGCACCTCCATGCGCCCGCGAGACACAGACTCCCCGCTGAAGAACGCCATGATGTACACCAACGAAATCCGGCTGAAGTATTTCCAAAACTCCTTCACCATCGATTTCACCACCTTCGACTACTCCGAAAGCAACAGCTACACCTATACCTACCGCCTCGAAAACTACGACAAAGAGTGGAGCAAACCCTCCCCCCTCAGCTTCGCCTCCTACAAGAACCTGCCACCGGGCACCTACAGCCTGCACGTCAAAGTATGCAACGCCACAGGCGTCTCAGCCGACCGGGAAGCCGTACTGAAAATCATCGTGACCCCACCCTTCTGGAAGACGACATGGGCATTCCTCATCTATGCGGTACTCCTCATCGCCATCCTGTACATCGCCTACCGACTGGTGCTCAACTTCCACTTCCTGCGCAATAAAGTAGAGATGGAAAAACAACTGACCGAATACAAACTGGTCTTCTTCACCAACATCTCACACGAGTTCCGCACCCCCCTGACCCTGATTCAAGGTGCATTCGAAAAGATACAGAGCATAGAGAAAATACCCCAAGAGATGGAAAACTCACTGAAGGTGATGAACAAAAGTACCCAGCGCATGCTGCGTCTGATCAACCAGCTGCTGGAATTCCGCAAGATGCAGAACAACAAACTGGCACTCTCGCTCGAAGAGACCGACGTCATGGGTTTCCTGCACGAGATATTCCTCAGCTTCCAAGACACGGCAGCATCCAAGAACATGGACTTCCGGTTCCAGCCCTCAGCGGCCTTCCATAAGATGTTCATCGACAAAGGCAACCTGGACAAAGTAGTCTACAACCTACTGTCCAACGCCTTCAAATACACCCCAAGCAACGGGAAAGTCACCCTCTCCGCCATCGTAGACAAAGAGAAGAAGAGCCTGGTCATCTCCGTGTCAGACACCGGCATCGGCATAGCCCAAGAGAAACGGGGCGAACTGTTCAAGCGCTTCATGCAAAGCAACTTCTCCAGCAACAGCACCGGAATAGGCCTCCACCTCACCCGCGAACTGGTCAACGTGCACAAAGGCACCATCACCTACGATGAAAATCCGGGCGGAGGCTCCGTCTTCACCGTCTCCCTCCCCACCACCACAGACGCGTACGAAGAGAAAGACTTCCTCATCCCTCACAATGCTTTCCCGAAAGAAAAACCCTACGAGCATGAGCATGAAGAAGAGCATGAACATGAATATGAGTATGCAGAAGAGCATAAGCATAAGTATGAGTATGCAGAAGAACATGAGCATAAACATGAACATGGGCATGAACATGAATATGAAGAAAAGCATGAGCATGATAAAGAGCATAAGGAAAAGCATGAGGTAGATTATAAGGTAGAATATGAGCATGAGGAAAAGCATGAGGAAGAGCATAAAGAAGAGACCGCCCTTCTGGAAATCAGCCAAACAGAAGCAAAGGCGACAACATCCAATCCTTATAAACTGCTCATCATAGAGGATGACAACGATGTGCGCGAGTTCCTGAAAGAAGAGTTCAAACCCTACTTCGACGTGGAGACCGAGGCCGACGGCCTTTCAGGTCTGGAGCGCGCACGTACGTACGATGCCGACCTCATCATCTGCGACGTACTGATGCCGGGTCTGACGGGCTTCGAGGTGACCCGCAAACTGAAGAATGACTTCGACACCAGCCACATCCCCATCATCCTGCTGACTGCCATGAGCTCGGCAGAAAATCACCTGAAAGGCGTGGAAAGCGGTGCGGATGCGTACATAACCAAACCATTCAACCCCAAGCTGCTGCTGGCAAGAGCATTCCAGCTGATCAACCAACGGGAGAAACTGCGGAAGAAATTCTCGGACGACCCCAACATGGTAGCGCCTACCATCTGCACGTCGGAGAAAGACAAGCAATTTGCCGCCAAGTTGCAAGAGATACTGGAGCAGCAGATCGGCAACAGCCAGTTTGCCGTAGACGATCTGGCTGCCATAATGGGCCTCGGACGCTCTACGTTCTACCGCAAGGTGCGTGGGGTGACGGGGTATTCGCCCAACGAATATATGCGCATCATCCGAATGAAGAAAGCGGCGGAGCTGTTACTCGAAAACCGTTATACGGTGGCGGAAGTATCCTATAAGGTGGGTATCGAAGACCCGTTCTACTTCAGCAAGTGCTTCAAGAAGCAGTTCGGACATTCACCTTCCGTCTATCTGCGGGGGAAAAATGACGCAGGAGAGAAAGAAGGGGATAAAGAAAGTGGGAAAGAAAAAAGTGGTAATAAAAAAGGTAATAAAGAAGAGGCATAAAAAGAGGAAAGAAAGCGTAAAACAAAAAGAAGGCATTTAACGAAAAGAAGCATTTAACGAAAAGAAAGCGAAAAGAAAGCATTTAACGAAAGAAGGCACTGCGTGAAGTCGTTCACACAGTGCCTTTCTTTCTATAATCTCTCTATCTTTCTACCGTATTATTCCCACTCTATTGTTGCGGGCGGTTTTGACGAAATATCGTACGTCACGCGGTTCACACCTTTCACCTTATTAATAATATCGTTGGATACTTTTCCCAAGAATTCGTATGGCAAGTGTGCCCAGTCTGCCGTCATGGCATCTGTAGAAGTCACCGCACGGAGGGCAACGGCACGTTCGTATGTGCGCTCATCGCCCATCACACCTACCGACTGCACCGGAAGCAGAATGACTCCCGCCTGCCATACCTGATGATAGAGCGAAGTTTCATTGCCGTCTGCATCCTTCACCTTCCAGTCGCGCAGACCCTGTATGAAGATATCATCCGCATTCTGCAGGATAGCCACCTTTTCGGGAGTAATGTCACCCAGGATGCGCACTGCCAATCCCGGTCCCGGGAAAGGATGACGGGTAATCAGGTGTTCGGGCATGCCCAGCTCACGGCCCACGCGGCGGACTTCATCCTTAAACAGCAAACGCAACGGCTCGCAAAGCTTCAGATTCATCTTCTCTGGCAGACCGCCCACATTGTGATGGCTCTTGATGACCGTCCCGGTGATGGAAAGCGACTCTATGCAATCGGGGTAGATAGTGCCCTGCGCCAACCATTTCACATCCTCAATCTTATGAGCTTCGGCATCAAACACATCGATAAAGCCCTTGCCTATGATCTTACGTTTCTTCTCCGGCTCTACCACACCGGCCAGTTCTGCAAAGAACTTGGCGCTGGCATCGACGCCAATCACATTCAGTCCCAGACATTCATAGTCGTGCAGCACATTCTTGAACTCGTTCTTGCGAAGCATGCCGTGGTCTACGAAGATACAAGTCAGATTCTTACCAATAGCCCGGTTCAACAGGACAGCGGCAACCGATGAATCCACACCACCGCTCAGACCAAGCACAACTTTGTCATTGCCCAACTGTTCCTTCAACTCGGCAACCGTGATCTCAATGAACGAAGCCGCGCTCCAGTCCTGCTTGCAACCGCAAACGTCTACCACGAAATTCCGCAGCATCTGTGTGCCATCTTCCGAATGGAACACTTCCGGATGGAACTGTACGCCCCAAACCTGCTCATTCTCTATCTGATAGGCAGCAATCTCCACCTTATCCGTAGAAGCAATTTTCTTGAAACCGGAAGGAATGGCGGTGATGGTGTCACCGTGGCTCATCCACACCTGTGTGCCTTCTTTCACACCTTTAAACAGCACGTTCTCCTTGTCAAAGGAACTCAAATGTGCGCGTCCGTACTCGCGGCTTCCGGCAGGTTCCACTCTGCCGCCGTTCGTATACGAAATGAACTGTGCACCGTAGCAAATGCCCAAAATAGGATACTTGCCGCGGATCTCATTCAAATCAACCTTGAATGCACTTTCATCATATACGGAAAACGGACTGCCCGAGAGAATAACTCCCTTCACGCTTTCATCCCCTTTCGGAAATTTATTATAAGGAACAATTTCACAATAGGTATTCAGTTCACGGACACGACGGCCAATGAGCTGCGTAGTCTGCGAACCGAAGTCAAGAATGATAATCTTTTCCTGCATATAATTCGATATGAATTTAGTTTAAAATAGTCCGCAAAAATAGAAAAAACTGGAGAATTATCAGGAATTACAAGGCAAAAATCTACATTTGCAAATAAATTAATCACTTGATACACCGGAAAACATGACAGAAACCAGCCCCCCTGTGCCAATTTGTTCCATTTCCCTGTTTACCGACCTTTTTTTCATGTCAAAGCCGTGTTTTCTCCATACTATACACTTGGAACAGATTTGGAGTCGACACGGCCTTGACATAAAACTAACACGGAGCAGGCATAGCGGGATACCTGAATTCGTTCTTTTTATCGTTTTTCTTTCAGCAAATCCCTGATCTCCGTCAGCAGCACTTCTTCCTTCGACGGTGCAGGAGGTGCGGGAGGTGCCGCAGACGCTTCTTCTTTCTTCTTATTCGTCAATTTCGTCAGCAGTTTGATGAACAAGAATATAGAGAAGGCAATGATGAGAAAATCAAAGGTCACTTGCAGAAAATTACCATAATTCAGCGTGACAGCTGCAATCTCTTTGCCATTCACCACCATAGCGGGCTTCATCACCCATTTCAAATCCGTAAAATTGACGCCACCCACCAGCAAACCGAGAGGCGGCATAATGATGTCCGCCACCACAGAAGATACAATTTTACCAAATGCGCCGCCGATAATCACACCGACAGCCATGTCTACCACATTGCCCTTCATGGCAAATGATTTAAAATCCTGCAAAAATGAACTTTTTCCCATCTTTTCTATTATTTAATTATAAAATTAAGCGCGAATATAAAAACATTTTCTTACTTTTGCACCGCATTTCGAAAATAAATGCACTCGTAAATGCACTCGAAATGAGAGATATTTGAACAAATATTATAAAACCCTTAAAAGTTTAAACAAAATGATTAAAGTAGGTATTAATGGATTCGGACGTATTGGACGTTTCGTATTCCGCGCTGCTCAGACAAGAAACGATATTCAAATCGTTGGTATCAATGACCTTTGCCCGGTTGACTACTTGGCTTACATGTTGAAATATGACACAATGCACGGTCAATTCGCAGGCACTATCGAAGCTGACGTAGAAAACAGCAAGTTGATTGTTAACGGTAATGAAATCCGCGTAACTGCCGAAAGAAATCCTGCTGACTTGAAATGGGATGCCGTAGGTGCTGAATATGTAGTAGAATCAACTGGCTTGTTCCTGACTAAAGAAAAAGCTCAGGCTCACCTCGAAGCTGGTGCAAAATACGTTGTAATGTCTGCTCCTTCTAAGGACGACACTCCGATGTTCGTATGTGGTGTTAACGAAAAGACTTACGTTAAGGGTACTCAATTTGTATCTAACGCTTCTTGTACGACTAACTGTTTGGCTCCTATCGCCAAAGTTTTGAACGACAAGTTCGGTATCACTGACGGTTTGATGACTACTGTTCACTCTACAACTGCTACTCAGAAGACAGTTGACGGTCCTTCTTTGAAAGACTGGAGAGGTGGTCGTGCTGCTTCTGGCAACATCATTCCTTCTTCTACTGGTGCTGCTAAGGCTGTAGGTAAAGTTATCCCTGCACTGAACGGTAAACTGACTGGTATGTCAATGCGTGTTCCGACTTTGGACGTTTCTGTAGTTGACTTGACTGTAAACTTGGCTAAGCCTGCTACTTACGCAGAAATCTGTGCTGCCATGAAGGAAGCTTCTGAAGGCGAATTGAAGGGTATCTTGGGTTACACTGAAGATGCAGTTGTTTCTTCTGACTTCTTGGGTGACACTCGCACTTCTATCTTCGATGCTAAAGCTGGTATCGCTTTGACTGACACATTCGTTAAGGTTGTATCTTGGTACGACAACGAAATCGGTTACTCTAACAAGGTTCTTGACTTGATCGCTCACATGGCATCTGTTAACTGCTAATCAGAAGAGTATCTGAACAACCATACAAACAGGCAATCTCCGCAGAGATTGCCTGTTTTTTTATAATCGCCTTAAAAGTCTGTTTAAATTTTCTTCAAAAAGAGTTCTCAAAAGAAGACTGAACAGAATTTAAACAGGCTCTCAATTGAATAATATACTTTGTTAAAATATAGCGGGTTCTTCACTGAATCAGCTATTTTTTTTGCATTTTTGCGGTTAGATTATTTTTATGATTATTTATCAGATGATAAAATTAGAACTAACTATAATATTGCTGTGTCTTATGAACATAATACAGGCTCAAAATCCTTTTTTCGAGAAATATTCAACCCCACACGGAACTATTCCGTTTGATAAAATAAAAAACGAACATTACGAACCCGCCATCCGCGAAGGGATCAACCGTCACGATGCAGAAATTGAAGCGATTATCAACAATCCTGCCGCCCCGACCTTCGCCAATACCATAGCAGCCTACGAGAAATCAGGCCGGTTGCTGAATCATGTCAGTACCGTATTCGGCAACTTGCTCAGTGCTGAAACAAACGACGACATGCAGGAACTGGCAAAAACGATCATGCCATTACTGAGCGAGCACAGCAACAACGTCACCCTGAACGAAAAGTTGTTTGCCAGAATCAAGACAGTCTACCAGCAGAAAGAACAGTTGAACCTGACCGGTGAACAGACAAAGCTGCTGGAGGACATCTACAACAGTTTTATCCGTAGCGGAGCGAACCTTGAGGGAGAAGACAAGGAGAAATACCGTGCCTTGACCACAGAACTCAGCCTTCTGACCCTCCAATTCGGAGAAAACAACCTGAAAGAGACCAATGACTATAAACTGGTTCTAACAGACAAGGCGCAACTCGCCGGTCTGCCCCAAAGCATCATCGACGCAGCCGCCGAAACTGCCCAGGAAAAAGGCGTGGAAGGTTGGGTGTTCACCTTGCAGGCTCCCAGCTACGGCCCGTTCATGATGTATGCCGACAACCGCGACTTACGTCGCCAACTTTACATGGCATACAACACAAAATGTAGCCACAACGACGCAACCGACAATCTGGAAATCGTGAAGAAGTTGGCCAACACCCGCCTGAGCCTTGCGCAATTGATGGGCTACAGCAACTTTGCCGAGTATAACCTGAAAGAACGTATGGCCGAAAACAGCGACGCAGTATACAAACTGCTGAACCAACTGCTGGATGCCTATACCCCGACTGCCAAACAGGAGTATGCCGAAGTGGAAGCACTGGCACGCCGAATGCAGGACAATGATTTCACGGTCATGCCGTGGGACTGGTCGTACTACTCCCATAAACTGAAAGACCAGAAATTCCAGATAGATGACGAAATGCTCCGCCCCTACCTCGAACTGAGTCGGGTGAAAGAGGGAGTTTTCGGACTGGCTACCCGCCTCTATGGCATCACCTTCAAAGAGAACACGGACATTCCCGTCTATCACAAGGATGTCAACGCATACGACGTGTTCGACAAAGACGGCAAATTCCTTGCTGTGCTCTACACTGATTTCCATCCCAGAGAAGGAAAACGCTCAGGAGCATGGATGACTTCGTACAAAGACCAATGGATAGACGAGGCGACCGGTGAAAACAGCCGCCCGCACGTATCCATCGTCATGAACTTCACCAAGCCGACCAAAGAGAAGCCCGCCCTACTGACCTTCAGTGAACTGGAGACTTTCCTGCACGAATTCGGCCACAGCCTGCACGGCATGTTTGCCAACTCAACCTACGAAAGCCTGAGCGGCACCAACGTATATTGGGATTTCGTCGAACTGCCTTCCCAGTTCATGGAGAACTTTGCTACTGAGAAGGAATTTCTGCATACCTTCGCCAGACATTATCAGACAGGCGAACTGATACCGGATGAATTGGTGCAACGCATCATAGACTCTTCAAACTTCAATGTAGCCTACGCCTGCCTGCGCCAACTCAGTTTCGGACTGCTGGACATGGCTTGGTACACCCGTACCACCCCGTTCGACGGCGATGTGAAAGAGTTTGAGAAGAAAGCATGGGCGAAGGCACAGATTCTGCCGACAGTAGAAGAGGCTTGCATGAGCACCCAGTTCTCACACATCTTTGCCGGCGGGTATTCAGCCGGATATTACAGCTACAAATGGGCGGAAGTCCTGGATGCCGATGCCTTCTCTCTGTTCAAACAGAAAGGGATATTCAACTCTGAAGTGGCTGCCTCATTCCGCGAAAACATTCTCTCCAAAGGAGGTACGGAACACCCGATGGTGCTCTACAAACGTTTCCGGGGACAAGAACCGACTATCGATGCATTATTAATCAGAAATGGAATAAGAAAATGAGAAGAATAAAGATATATGTCCACTTACTTATAGTGACTTTACTCACCCCCGTATGGAGCGCATGCGACCAGTCGGACGACGTGATCAACATCTTCACCGGAGAGACGTGGTATATGACCTATATTGCAGTAGAAGGACAGAATAAAATGTACGACTTCTGGCAAGGAGATCAGAATGCACGGATCAAGAGTTTCGAGACCATCAGAGGAGAGAATTATACATTAAATTTTGACGGCGCCTCTTTAGGCGGATCCAACGCCGGAGGCACATTCACCGGACGGGCAACCTCCGCCAAGATCAGTGGTGGATGGAATGCCAACGGAGAGAATCGCAAACTGACATTAGAGATAAAAAACGCCGGAAACGACAACGACAAATATTTAGGCAAGGCATTCGTCGAAGGGCTTAAGAAAGCCCACAGATATGGCGGAGACAACAAGAACCTATATATTTATTATAAGGAAGGAGCAAACACCATGTTCATCTCTTTTGCTCCACAACGCAATTCCGGTAACTAAGAATACAGCATCATGGAAAGTTCTAATAAAGAAAAACAAGAGGCGCTGGACAAACGTTATATACGCATGGCAAGCATTTGGGCGGAAAATTCCTATTGCAAACGCCGCCAAGTGGGCGCCCTCATCGTCAAGGACAAGATGATCATTTCCGACGGGTACAACGGTACGCCCGCCGGTTTTGAGAATATATGCGAGGATGACAACAACGTCACCAAACCATACGTGTTGCATGCCGAAGCCAATGCCATCACCAAGATAGCCCGTTCCAACAACAGTAGCGACGGTGCCACCATGTATGTCACGGCTTCACCCTGCATAGAATGTGCCAAGCTGATTATCCAGGCAGGCATCAAGCGGGTGGTATACTCCGAAAAATACCGCTTGGAAGACGGTATCGAACTGTTGACGCGCGCAGGCGTCGAAGTCGTGTACATAGCAGCGTCAAACGGTCAGCCAGCAGCAGACAATCAGTAAAGCCCTGTGCCGACAGACAAAGAAGAAAAGAAAGAAAGAAACAAACAAACAAACAATAAACAAAAACGCAGGAACACGCAGCCACCATTCGTAGCTCGTAGTCCATAACTAACAACCATTAAAAACATGAGTACAAAAAACTCTTCCCGCTTCACCCCGCTTATCATTGCTATCAGTGTAGTAATGGGAATCCTGATCGGGACATTTTACACCAGGCATTTTGCCGGAAACACGCTGGGCATCATCAACGGGTCTTCCAACAAGCTGAACGCCTTGCTGCGGGTTATCGAAGACCAGTATGTAGACACCGTCAACATGACAGACCTTGTGGAAAAAGCCATGCCGCAGATATTGGCAGAATTAGACCCCCACTCCACCTATATCCCCGCACAAAATCTGGAAGAGGTGACTTCTGAGCTGGAAGGTAGTTTCAGTGGAATCGGCATCCAATTCACCATCCAGGAAGATACGATTCATGTGAACAGCGTCGTCCAAGGTGGCCCGTCCGAAAAAGTAGGACTGATGGCAGGCGACCGCATTGTCATGGTGGACGACAGTCTCTTTGTAGGAAAAGGACTGAACAACACCAAAGCAATGCGCACCCTGAAAGGCCCCAAGGGAACAAAAGTGAAACTCAGCGTCAAGCGTGCTACGGAGAAGGAACTGCTGGACTTCGTGATTACCCGTGGAGACATCCCGCAGAACACCATTGACGCGGCATATATGCTCAACGACAATTACGGATACATCCAAATCAGTAAGTTCGGACGCACCACTCACGTGGAATTACTGAATGCGATAGCCCAACTCAGCCATCAGAAATGCGAAGGAGTCATTATCGACTTGCGCGAAAACACAGGCGGTTATATGGAAGCGGCTGTACGCATGGTGAACGAGTTCCTGCCGGAGGGCCAGCTTATCGTCTACGCGCAAGGCCGCAAGTATCCGCGCACGGAAGACTACGCCAACGGGACAGGCAGTTGCCAGAAGATGCCTTTGGTGGTACTGACCGACGAAGGTTCGGCATCCGCCAGCGAAATCTTTGCAGGTGCCATTCAGGACAACGACCGCGGAACGATCGTCGGACGCCGTTCCTTTGGTAAAGGCTTGGTGCAGCAACCCATCGACTTCAGCGATGGCTCGGCAATCCGCCTGACCATAGCCCGCTACTATACACCGTCCGGACGTTGCATCCAGCGCCCCTACAAGAACGGAAAGGACTCTAAATACGAAATGGATTGGATCACCCGCTACGAACATGGCGAGTTCTTCTCGAAAGACAGCATCAAGCTGGACGAAAGCCTGCGCTACTCCACCCGTCTGGGACGCCCTGTCTATGGCGGCGGCGGAATCATGCCCGACGTATTCGTTCCGCAGGATACGACGGGAACTTCCTCTTACCTGATCGAAGTGCTCAACAAGGGCCTGACCATACAGTTCAGCTTCCAATATTCCGATCGCAACCGGAGCAAGCTGAACGAACTGGACAACGAAGTGGACATGCTGAAGTACCTCCGGCAGCAAGGCATCGTGGAACAGTTCATACGCTTTGCCGACAGCAAAGGCGTAAAAAGGCGCAATATACTGATAAACAAGTCCTACAAACTATTGGAAAGAAACTTATATGGTAACATTATCTACAATATATTAGGCAGGGAACCCTACATCAAGTATATCAATCAAAGTGATGCCACTGTACAAAAAGCCTTGGAAATCCTGAAGAATGGAGAAGCATTCCCCAAAGTTCCGGAAGAGACATTGAAAGAAGAACCGAAAGATGAAGGAAAAGAAAAAAGAACTGCGGAAGCGTATGGTGCAGTTAAAGAAACTGCACGAAATGACCACTACGCATCAATCTCAGTCCGCTGAAATACTTGCCGCCCTGGAAGCCCATCCGGTTTTCAGGGCGGCGCACATCGTCCTCCTCTATTATTCGCTGAAAGACGAAGTGAATACACATGCATTTATCAGAAAGTGGAGCCGCGAGAAGCAGATCTTGCTTCCGGTTGTCACAGGCGATACCTTGGAACTGCGCATCTACACCACCCCCGAAGACCTGAAAAGAGGAGCATACGATATTGAAGAACCTACCGGAGAACTCTTCACCGACTATGCAGCAATAGACCTTGCTGTCATTCCCGGTGTAGCGTTCGACGCCACGGGCAACCGCCTGGGACGGGGAAAAGGTTACTACGACCGACTCCTTCCTCAGCTTACGGCATTCAAAGCCGGCATCTGTTTTCCGTTTCAATTAGTAGACGAAGTACCTGCGGAACCGTTCGACATCCGCATGGATACAATCATAACCCTCAAATGAAAATGAATTATCACCTCCATACCGTCCGTTGCCCGCACGCCACGAAGCAGTAAACTAAGGAAAGAACTGCAACCGGAGGGGAATATCTGCTCCGCCTCCCTATCGGAAAATGATGTTGGTAATGACTTGCGCCCCCACATGGCGGTTCAGATTGCGCACCAGCAAATCACGCCCCATCATCAGCTCCTGACGCAAGGCGGCGGACGTCAGATGCACATACAGCACCTGGTTGCGGATATAGAGTTCGCGGGTGTACGATGCTATGGTAGGCCCCAGTATTTCGGACCACGAAGAGATAAGCCGCCTCTCATTGAGCGGAGACTCCAGACTCTCCTGCCGCAGGAAATTGCGGATCAGCACGCCTATCTGTTCTGCATTATTACGCTTCATACTTCATCCTCCTCCCATTCCGTTACGGCACCCTGCTCCACTCGGAACATCTTGTAATCGCTGCCCACCTTATGGAGGATGCGGTCCAAGTGCTCGCGGTTGGTATCGGTTATGAATATCTGCCCGAAGTTGTCACCAGCCACCAGCTTGATGATCTGCTCCACCCGCGAAGCATCCAGTTTGTCGAAGATATCATCCAGCAGAAGCAGCGGGACAGTAGCCCCCGTCCGCTTCAGGAAATCAAACTGTGCAAGTTTCAAGGCAACGAGATACGTCTTGTTCTGTCCTTGGGAGCCCTCCCTCTTTATCGGAAAATCGCCCAACAGCATATTCAGTTCGTCTTTATGAATGCCACGCAAGGAATAGCCCATTATCTGGTCGCGCACGCGGCTCTCCCGTATCACTTCCAGCAGAGAAGCACCACGGGCATGCGAGTCGTAAGTCAGCCCCACCTGCTCCTTATCCTGCGATATGAAGGAATAAAAGGACTGGAAAATAGGGATGAACTCATTGATGAACACCTCACGCTTGCGGAAAACAATCTCTCCCGCCTGAGCCATCATCTCTTCCCAGATAAGAAACAACTCCTCCTCCACCGGAGTCTCGCTTTTCAGCAGCGTGTTCCGTTGTTGCAACGCCTTGTTGTAGCGTATCAATGCCTCCAGATACTCCTTGTCATACTGCGAAATCACCACATCCATAAAGCGCCGCCGCTCGTCACTACCTCCTGCTATCAGTTCCGAATCTGCCGGAGAGACCATCACCAGGGGCAGGAAACCGATATGGTCGGACAGGCGGGTATATTCCTTCTTGTTCCGCTTGAACTGCTTCTTCTGCCTGCGCTTCATGCCGCAGTAAATCTCTTCCGGCGTACCGTCGGGAGCCTCATAAAGCCCTTGAATCATAAAGAAGTTCTGCTCGTGGCGGATGTTCTGAGAGTCAATCGGATTGCCCGCACTCTTACAGAACGACAAGAAATAAACGGCATCCAGCAAATTCGTCTTCCCCATGCCGTTCTGCCCGAAGAAGCAGTTCAGCTTAGGCGAAAAGGAGAGTTCCACCTGCTCCAAGTTCTTATAGTTGAGTATGGATATACGTTTCAGTATCATATAGCAACACAAATTTCAGTCACAAAGATAAGCCAAACCGAAAGCAGAACAAAATAAGCCCGCCAAATTTTAGTGATTTGAATGAAATAACCCGCCCCATCTTCAGTCATAAAGCCTTTCCTATAGCCTGTCTACCGATACCCCACTGCCCCAAGAACCGTCCCCCTTACTGACAAAGGCGTTTCACTCACCGAAAAAAGAAGTTTCACTCACTGACAAAAAGAGTATCCTTCACTGAGAAAACTTCATCTCGCGGCACGAGATATACATCTCGGCTGCTGAGATGGGCATCTCGCGTGCTGAGATTTGTATCTCGTGCCGCGAGATGAAGTTTTCTCTAAGACACAATCACTTTTCCTCAACGAGAGATCCTCTTTTCTTCAATGAGAGATCCCCCTTCCCAACGTAACACCATACACTTTCCAAATTGATAACGAAGAAGAAGGTATCTGCCGGACAGAAACAGAAATTCTTGACTTTTTCCCCGTAATAGAAAAAAAGATGCCGCTAAATTTCGCTGGTACCCATAAAAAAGTTATTTTTGCGGGTCGAAATGGCTAAATTAAGAATAATAACAAAAAGAATATATAAAAATGGCAGAACAAAAGCAAGCTAACGAAGCCCTGAATGTGGAAGAAGCATTAACACAATCGGAGGCATTTCTTATCAACAACAAAAAGAGAATTATCAGCGCAGTAGCAGCAGTAATCATCGTTGTAGCCGGTATAGTGATGTACAAGAACCTTTATGTAGAACCACGCGAAGAAAAAGCGCAGGCTGCATTGTTCAAAGGACAGGAATACTTTGAAGCAGATCTTTACGAGCAAGCACTGAATGGCGACAGCATCGGCTTTGCAGGTTTTGCTAAAGTAGCCGATGAATATAGCGGAACCAAAGCTGCCAACCTGGCAAAAGCATACATGGGTCTTTGCTACGCTCACCTGGGACAATATGACAATGCAGTGAAAGCCCTCGACAGCTTCAACGGAAAAGACCAGATCGTAGCCCCCGCCATGAAAGGCGCCATGGGTAATTGCTACGCCGAACTGGGTCAGCTGGACAAAGCAGCCTCCATGTTGCTGAGCGCAGCCGACGATGCAGACAACAACTCCCTTAGCCCCATCTACCTGCAACAGGCGGGAGAAATCCTTGTCAAGCTGGGCAAATATGACGATGCCATCAAAGCATACAGCAAAATCAAGGATAAGTATTTCCGTTCATACCAGGCTATGGACATCGACAAATACATCGAACAAGCTAAATTGCTGAAGAAATAATATACCTTATTTATATATAGTATATCAGAATTTATATCTAGTATATCAGAGGAACGGATTACACTGATTTTACGCGGGCAGAACTATCCACCGTGTAGTCCGTGTAATCCGTTTCTTTTTTCGGGATTTCCCCATTTCAACTTTTTAATTCGTTAATTTATCAACTTTATATAATTATGGCAACAGCTTATCATAACCTTTCAGAATACGATTTTAATTCCGTTCCCGACGCCAAAGAGATGAAGTTTGGTATTGTAGTCTCCGAATGGAACTTCAACATCACCGGTAAACTCTTAGATGGAGCAATGAACACGTTGAAGAAGCATGGTGCGAAAGAAGAAAATATCATAGTAAAGACTGTCCCCGGAAGTTTTGAACTCATTTTTGGTGCCAACCAATTCATAGAATACAGCAATGTGGATGCAGTTATTGCAATTGGCTGCGTAATTAAGGGCGATACGCCACATTTTGACTATGTTTGCATGGGAGCCACCCAAGGAATCTCCCAATTGAACGCAACAGGCAATATACCAGTCATTTACGGTCTGATTACCACCAATACGATGGAGCAAGCCGAGGATCGCGCTGGGGGCAAATTAGGCAATAAAGGTGATGAATGTGCAATTACTGCAATAAAAATGATCGATTTTGCTTGGAGTTTCCAAAAATAGTTGTACCTTTGCAACGCAATTGAGAAACAAACCTACTCAATGAGAGATTTGAAGTAGTTCTCGAGAGCAAAAGGGCAAATACCAGAGTGGCCAAATGGGGCAGACTGTAAATCTGCTGGCTTACGCCTTCGGTGGTTCGAATCCATCTTTGCCCACTAAATTTGCGGAAGTAGCTCAGTTGATAGAGCATTAGCCTTCCAAGCTGAGGGTCGCGGGTTTGAGCCCCGTCTTCCGCTCTTAAGAAAATCAGATAGTTATCACAAGATTTCTATCTGATTTTTGTTTTTGGAGGGTAGCTGATTTTGCACGAGAGCAGCTTTATTTTATACTTAATAAGTCACTGATTATATTTATAAGTACTCAGAGTAGTACATATTTGTACTACTAAAAAGGAAGATTTGTTCTATTCCTCTGTTTTTCTTCTCTTTAAAGGTCTGAATTCATTTGACTATATTAATAGAAAGCATTAACTTTGTATCAAACATCAAAGTATTGAAATAAGCAAGCAAAGCAAGTGAAATGGAATCACAGAAGATAAACAGGATAAAAGTTGCATTAGTTGAAAACAGCAAAACAGGTAAATGGCTTGCTGAACAGGTCGGTAAAAATGAAGCTACGGTTTTCTGATGGTGTTCCAGCAAGATGCAGCCTTCTCTTGATACGCTTGTGAGGATTTCAGAATTACTTGATATTGATGTTAAAGACTTAATAGTAAGTAATAAAGTATAAATATGGACAAGAAAGAAATATTTAATCGAATAGAATATGTAGTGGCTTGTGTTGGAGCTTTCGCGCAGCGATATAACCTCTCCAACATGCAGGCCTACGCATATCTTCGCCGTTTTACAGGCATAGATTTCCTTCTTGATTGCCATGCTGCCGAGCATACCCTCTCTATTGACAACGTTGTTTCAGACCTTCAAGTCATTTGCCAACGGGAAGGAGGGAAGATATGACAAGACTCTATCACGGCTCAAATGTATCCATTGAGCAGATTGACCTTTCACGCAGTAAACGTGGTAAGGATTTCGGGCAGGGTTTCTATCACAATGCCAATCCTGAACAAGCTATGGAGATGGCAGTTCGAACAACTCGATTTCTCAACGACGGGACTCCCACTTTATCATGCTTTGAGTTTCCGATGTTCCAGCTCATCCTTATGATGTTGTTATAGGACCTATTGCCGATGATACGGTTGGCGTTCAGATTCGCCGTTTCATAATGGGTTATCTGTCGGCGTCAACATTGGTTGAAGAACTGAGATTTAAGGGCGACCATGCAGTCCAATACTTCTTCGGCACGCCCAAAGCCGTAAACTTCTTAAAACGTATCGAATTATGACACAAGACATACAGTTTCAAATAGAATGCCTTACGGCAGAACTAGCTGAAATGCTTATGGCAGAATATGGCTGGGACATACACCGCTCACTTGACGAACTATATTCATCAACCACCTTCGCCAAGCTAAATGACCCCGAATGCGGTCTATATTATCAGAGTGCAGTCTATATCTTCCAGTTTCTCAAATCCGAAATCGAAACCGGCAAAGTCGCATAAAACAATAATAACTATGGCAAATGCCCTAATTGATAACTCCGAGCAGTTTAAACTCGTCAAATATATCAAAGAGTTAATCTCACGACCTGACTGTAATCACATTATGATTGCGACAGGGTATTGGGATTTGCCCGCACGGCTTTGGTCTATGAAGAACTTAAAGACTTTATATTTGTAAGTACTCAGAATAGTACATATATTTGTACTACTAAAAAGGAAGATTTATGAGAACTGCAAATTATACGGATTTAAGAGCCAATCTAAAAGAATATATTGATTCAGTCATTGATGATTGCGATACGGTAGTTATCAATCGCGGAAACGGAACAGGAGTGGTGATGATTTCCCTGGAAGAATATAACTCTCTAAAAGAAACAGAATATATCATGTCGTCTCCGGAAACGATGGGAGCGATACGCAAGGGGGAAGAAGACATTAAGAACGGTAACTGCATATCCCAAAATGAGGGAGAAAGCATAGAGGATTTCTTAAAGCGGGCAGTATGTACAGAATAACATTGTCAGAGCAAGCG
>Ga0137307_100411_pt1 | contig 58988 bp, 40 predicted proteins | sample NAcewD2O_March_2_FD_97180 | JGI IMG/M metagenome (GOLD analysis project Ga0137307, IMG submission 97180) | Mouse cecal microbial communities from Vienna, Austria - N-Acetylglucosamine amended D2O_March | ecosystem: Host-associated > Mammals > Digestive system > Large intestine > Cecum | place... | reverse complement strand
CATAATATGTACATGTGAGTAATTTTTCCATTGCTGCCGGGTCGATAGCGCGCGGATTGGATCCAGTACATGCATCGCCTACTGCCAGCTCCGCAATCTTAGCCACTTTCTCTTTAAACTCGTCTTCATTGATGCCAAAGTCCTTTAATGTCTTCGGAATATTCAGCTCAGCTTTGAACGCGTCGATCTTATCGCACAGGCTGTTGATCAGCGCCTTCTCTGATGTTCCCGAAAGCCCCATCTTGCGTGCGATCTCTGCATAGCGGCTTGCTGCGACAGCATCCTTTGAATTATATTTGATTACATAAGGCAGATAGATTGCATTCGCGCAACCGTGCGGAATATGTCCTGTGGAAAATGCTGCGCCGGTCTTGTGTGCCATGGAGTGAACGATTCCAAGCAGTGCATTGGAAAATGCCATTCCTGCAAGGCACTGTGCATAATGCATCTGTTCCCTGGCATCCATATTGCAGTGATAAGAAGCCGGAAGGTAATCCAGAACCATCTCGATCGCCTGGAGCGCCAGAGGATCCGTAAACGGTCCGTTTAATGTGGAAACATATGCTTCGATGGCATGTGTCAGAGCATCCATGCCGGTGTAAGCAACCTGCTTTACCGGGAGTCCCGTTACCAGATCCGGATCCACGATAGCTACATCTGGGGTAATGTTAAAGTCCGCCAGAGGGTACTTCACGCCTGTGCTGTAATCCGTGATCACGGAAAATGCAGTCACTTCTGTCGCGGTTCCTGATGTGGACGGGATTGCGCAGAATTTTGCCTTCTGCCTAAGCTCCGGGAAATTAAACGGGATGCAGAGGTCCTCAAAGGTCACATCCGGATATTCATAGAACGCCCACATTGCCTTTGCAGCATCGATCGGAGAACCGCCGCCCATGGATACGATCCAGTCAGGCTCAAACGCACGCATCGCTTCCGCACCCTTCATAACAGTCTCTACGGAAGGATCCGGTTCAACGCCCTCGAACAGCTCCACTTCCATGCCCGCTTCCTTGAGATAATCCACTGCCTTATCCAGAAATCCCTGGCGCTTCATGGAACCGCCGCCGACAACGAGGATGGCTTTTTTTCCTTTCAGATTCTTCAGTTCTTCCAAGCATCCTTTTCCGTGGTAAACGTCTCTTGGTAATGTAAATCTGCTCATGTTACACATCTCCTTATGTATATACTATAATGTGATTCCCGCAAAGCAATGGTACATTGCTGTATATACCTCCGCCTTACGGTTTTGACTTAACGGTTTTATTATAGCACTGTGAAACTTTTAACACAAGCAGATTTACTAAAAAAAATCGAAAATTCTTATAAAATTTATACGTAATATCCTATTCAAACTGCAGAGTATAATTTCGTTTTGTGATCGGAGTCATCTTTCCTGTATCACTGATCAGGACTGCCGAGAAGATCAGGCTGCCATCTCCTTCCGTTACGTCGATCGGCCCGCCGTACATCTGCGATGCGGCCGACGGCGTGGTGCCGTCTACTGTATAATACGCGGCATACCCTTCCGGCACCTGAATGGTGATCTGGAACGGCGCACTGTATTTCCCGGTAGAGGGGTTCACCGCTGGAGCCCCTTCCCCCTGCAGCTCCACCGTATACGTCCTGGTGGAGATCAGGCTTGGAATCCCTTTTTTGTTGATACTGACTGCCTTGAGGACCGTAGTCCCCTCGCTGAGCAGGATAGGCTCCGTATACTCGGTACTGGATTCGTCAGGGGTACTGCCATCCTCCGTAAAGTAGATCGTTCCCTCTCCTGTCAGAGAAATCTCCTGCACTTCCTGGTAGCTTCCCTCGTCCAGGCTGAATACAGGCGCTTCCGAAACATAGTCCGACACTCTGGTCAATATAGAGGAATCACATCCCTCCAGCAGAGCAGAAATCTTTTCCGGCTGCTCGGTCTCGATATAGAAGCGGATCGCCGCCTCATACAAATCTCCGTTTTCCGGCTGGGAATCGATTGCCGCAATGAAAACTTCCTCCGCTTTTTCCAGATTCTTTTGCTGGATATATACTTTTGCAAGCCCTGCGTAAGCTTCCGGCTTCTTTACATCCTTTTTCAGGGCACGCTCAAAATAAGTCTCTGCTGCAGCATAGTCCCCGGTCTGGAGTGCTTTCTGTCCCTTCCCTGTTGCGCCCGCATAGGAATTTTGATACAGAAGGAAGCACACGGCCCCGCAGATGACCAGGATCACACAAAATACGGTGACCATCTTCTGGAAACGTTTTTTCGCGGAACGCTTTTTTCGCTCCCTCTGCAGGCGTCTCCGCTCCTGAGGATCCCGGATCTCACCGGTCCCCTGTCTTCTTCCCTCCGGATCCTGCCGCAGGTTTCCCGTATACTGCGCCCCCGGGTTTTCCCTCCGGATCCTGCCGGTACCGCGGCGGGCCTCCAAACCCTGGTCATAGCCCATGTCCTGCGGATGATTTCCGGTCTCTCTTCTGGCATATCCGGTCTCCCGTCCGGAACTTCCTAAATCTCTTCCGGCATATCCGGAACTTCCTGAATCTCTCCCGGCATATCCCGTCTCCCGCATGGTACTCCCGGGATTTCTTCCGGCATATCCGGTCTCCCATCCGCTGTTCCCGGGATTTCTTCCAGTATAACCGCCGGCTCCCCTGGCATAGCCGCTCTGACGGGGATCACTCCTCCTGCCATAGCTATTTTCCGGATTCCCCGGCGCATACCCGGCGCCCCGAACGGACGTTGTACCGCCGCCATAGCGGGAGGACGACGGTGTCCTGGCACTATACTGGGAACGGATCCGGCTCATCTCGCCCTGGTTAAGCACCCGCGTGGAACTTCTGTACTCCCCCTGGTTCAGTACGCGGGTGGCATAGTCATTTTCCCGTTCCTCCCGACTCCGGTAGCGTCTCAGATCATGGGAATCAATGGGACGAGTCGCATATTCCACAGAACCTTTGACTTCCCGCGCAAGGACATCCTGCAGCGGATCATAGTCAGGAACAATCTGCACTTCCATATGGCAGGACGGACAGATCAGCTGGCCCTCCGGAATCTCGGCGCCACAATTTCTACATCTCATATTGTGCTCCCCCTTATTTCTACCTCACTGTCTGCACACAATTATTCATCAGCATGGCGATCGTCATCGGTCCTACTCCTCCTGGGACAGGTGTGATCGCAGATGTCTTTTCAAATACCTGGGCAAATGCCACATCGCCGCAGAGCTTGTTGTTCTCATCCCGATGCATCCCCACATCGATCACGACAGCGCCGTCCTTTACATAGTCCGCACCGATAAACTGCCGTTTTCCCATGGCAACGACCAGGATATCCGCCCTGTTTGTGATCTCCTTTAAGTTCTTTGTATGAGAATGGGCAACCGTCACCGTGGCATGCTCCCGCAGAAGCAACGCAGCCATCGGCTTGCCTACGATATTGCTCCTTCCCACGATCACACACTCCTTCCCGTCTATGGAAATCCCGGAACGCTTTAAGAGCTGGATGATTCCCGCAGGCGTACAGGAAAGAAAACCCGGCTCCCCGATCCAGAGTCTCCCTACGCTGACCGGATGGAAGCCATCCACGTCCTTATCCGGTGAAATAGCCCGGATCACCTTGTCTTCATCAATATGGGCCGGAAGCGGAAGCTGCACAAGGATTCCGTTCACATGTCCGGCCTGGTTCAGCTTTTCTACCAGTGCCAGCAATTCCTCTTCCCCCACTGTCTCCGGAAGCTCATAAGCCTCCGAACGGATTCCGATATAGGCACAGGCTTTCTTTTTATTGTTTACATACACACAGGACGCCGGATCCTGCCCTACCTGTACCACCGCAAGGCAGATTTCCTTTCCCTGTCGTTTCAGCGCTTCTACTTCTGCTTTTAATTCTTCTTTTATCTCACTGGAAATCTTCTTTCCGTCTATCAACTGTGCCATATCTTACTTCTCCTTCGTTTAAGGTAACGCCCCCTCATCTGCGATTCGGCGTCAAATCGTCGGAAGGCATGAAAGAAATGCTTCGCATCTGCCTTCCTCCTAAAACAGTCCAGTAATCTTTCCGTCATCGGATACGTCAATGTTATTTGCCGCAGGAATCTTCGGAAGCCCCGGCATGGTCATGATCGCTCCAGTCAGCGCCACAACGAAGCCCGCCCCCGCGCTCACATAGACTTCCCGGATATGGATGTCAAAGTTCTCCGGACGGCCAAGCCTGGACGCGTCATCGGAAAGGGAATACTGATTCTTCGCCATACAGATTGGGAAATCTCCGAAGCCCAGAGCTTCGATCCGAGCAAGCTGCTTTTCCGCAGCCGGCTCGTAGAGAACCTTCCCCGCGCCGTAAATCTCCCGGGAAATGGTCTCAATCTTTTCTTTCAGGGACAGGCTGTCCTCATACAGTGTATGGAAGCCGCTCTCCTTTGTCTCCAGCGTCTCCAGCACCTTTTCTGCCAGGGCGATGCCGCCCTCTCCGCCTTTCTCCCATACTTCTGAAAGAGCAAATTCACAACCCTTCTCCTCACAAAACCGGCGGATATATTCATTTTCTGCATCTGTGTCCGTGACAAAGGAATTTAAAGTCACTACTACCGGAACTCCGTACTTTTGTATATTTTCAATATGCTTTTCCAGATTCACGATGCCTTTTTTCAGAGCATCCAGATTTTCGCTGCCAAGCTCTGCCTTGGGAACCCCGCCGTTGTACTTCAGGGCACGTACAGTTGCCACCAGTACCACCGCATCCGGTTTCAGCCCGGCCTTTCTGCACTTGATATCCAAGAACTTCTCTGCGCCCAAGTCTGCCCCGAATCCGGCCTCTGTAATCGTGATGTCACTCATCTTCAATGCCATCTTTGTCGCCCGGACACTGTTGCAGCCATGGGCGATATTCGCAAATGGCCCGCCGTGAACCAGCGCCGGCGTATGCTCCAGCGTCTGGATCAGGTTGGGTTTAATGGCATCTTTCAAAAGAGCCGTCATGGCCCCGGTTGCCTTAAGCTGGTCTGCTGTCACAGGCTCTCCGGCAAAGTTGTATGCCACGATGATCCTGCCCAGCCTTTTTTTCAGGTCCTGCAGGTCATCCGCCAGGCAGAGGACCGCCATGATCTCCGATGCAACGGTGATGACAAAGTGGTCCTCCCGGACCATTCCGTCCATTTTATTGCCCAGTCCTACAACAAGATTGCGGAGCACCCGGTCATTCATATCCAGGCAGCGCTTCCACACCACCTGCCTGGGGTCGATCCCAAGCTCGTTCCCCTGCTGGATGTGGTTGTCCAGCATTGCCGCCAGCAGATTATTGGCAGAGGTGATCGCATGGAAATCTCCTGTAAAATGCAGGTTCAGATCCTCCATCGGCACCACCTGTGCATAGCCGCCGCCTGCCGCTCCGCCCTTGATCCCGAAGCAGGGGCCCAGGGAGGGTTCGCGAAGCGCAATGACCGCATTTTTCCCGAGCTTCGCCATAGCCTGTCCCAGGCCGATGGTTGTAGTGGTCTTGCCCTCTCCCGCAGGAGTAGGGTTTATGGCTGTCACAAGGACCAGCTTCCCGTTCTCGTTATCCTGAATCTTCTCCCAGAAATCATCAGAAAGCTTTGCTTTATATTTTCCGTAAAGCTCCAGATCCTCTTCTCCGATTCCCGCTTTTTTTGCAACCTCTGTGATAGGCAGCATCGCCGCTTCCTGTGCGATCTGAATATCTGTCTTCATTCGTATCCCTCCTGTGTATTCTGCATGGATTATAATAGTTCTTCAAACTCCTCCGCCGTCATGAGTACCTTCCTCGGCTTGGTCCCCTCTTCCGGCCCTACCACGCCGGCATCTGAAAGCTGGTCCATGATCCGCGCGGCACGGTTGAATCCGATCTTGAACATCCTCTGCAGCATTCCGATGGAAGCCTTATCCTTGTCAATGATCAGCTTTCCTGCTTCTGCAAAATACTGATCCCGGGCGCCTGCGCCCTCTCCCTCGCCGTCGGAGATGGACACAGCCTCTCCTCCGATATCTGCATTCATATGTTCTTCCAGCTCATTGCTGTAATCGGCATTTCCATGATTCTCAATCAGATAGTCTACCACCTTCTGAACTTCCTTATCCGATACAAAGGAGCCCTGCACACGCATGGGTTTGGGAACACCTGTGGGATAGAACAGCATATCGCCCTTCCCCAGCAGCTTCTCCGCACCGGACATGTCGATGATAGTCCTGGAATCCACTCCCGATGATACCGCAAACGCAATCCGAGACGGCATGTTGGCCTTGATCAGTCCGGTAATGACATTGACGGAAGGCCGCTGGGTGGCCAGGATCAGGTGGATTCCCGCCGCTCTTGCCAGCTGAGCCAGACGGCAGATTGCACCCTCCACATCTTTAGGAGCGACCATCATCAGATCCGCCAGCTCGTCCACGATAATAACGATCTGAGGCATCTTCTTTGGTGCATCCTCTTCCTCCAGATGCTCCACCTTTTCATTAAAGCCCTTCAGATCTCTGACATTATACTTTGCAAACAGGTCGTACCGCTTCATCATCTCCGCAACTGCCCAGTTCAGCGCACCGGCCGCCTTCTTCGGGTCGGTCACTACCGGGATCATGAGATGGGGGATGCCGTTGTAGATGCTCAACTCTACCACCTTGGGATCCACCATGATCAGCTTCACGTCCTCCGGATCCGCTTTGTAGATCATGCTCATGATCATCGTATTGATGCAGACCGATTTTCCGGAGCCTGTGGATCCGGCTACCAGAAGGTGGGGCATCTTGGCGATATCTGCAACTACCGTCTTTCCCGCAATATCCTTTCCCACTGCAACTGTGATCCTGGATTTGCTCTGCTGGAACTCTGATGCTTCCAGCAGATCCCGGAGCATGACCGCCGTCGTTTCACTGTTGGGCACTTCAATTCCGACCGCTGCCTTGCCTGGGATCGGTGCTTCAATCCTCAGGTCGGTGACCGCCAGATTTAATTTAATATCATCCGCCAAGCCCACGATCTTGCTGACCTTAACCCCCTGCTCCGGCTGCAGTTCATACCGGGTCACGGACGGTCCGCAGCTTGCATTGGTCACATGTACTTTTACACCAAAATTCTGCAGCGTCGTTTCCAGCTTCCGTGCCGTAGCCCGAAGCTGGGTATCCGAGTCTCCTCCGGTCTTCTTCCCTTTCTTGAGCAGATCCATTGGAGGAATACGGTACTCCCTGGGGGGCGCCTCCTGCTGTATGCGGATGCTTTCCTCCACCGCCGCAGCCTCGGTTTCCACTTCTGAGGTACTGTCTTTTTCGCTCTTTTTCGGACTGCTCTTTTCCGATGCCGGACGGACGGCCTCTTGTTTTGCCGGTCTGTCATCTGCAGGGATGCTCTTCGGTTCTTTTGCCGCATCTTCCCATTCATCCTGTTCTTCCGGCTCCGGCTGGGCCCGGTTGATCACAAATTCCTCAACAGGCGGCTGTAAAACAGCTTCCTGAGACTTCACCCGGGGAGCAGCATCCGGAATATCTTCCTCCAGATCCAGGGATACCGCCGGCTCCAAAGGCGTCCCGTCTGCCGTCAATTCATGGACCTCCGGCGATTTTCTGCCCTCAGACAGAGTCGTGGCAAAGGAAACGCCTGATATCTTCTGCCTCCGACGTGAACCGGAAGGACTCTTCCCTTCCTCCAGCCGCCGCTGCCTCTTCTCCTGCATCCGTTCTTCCCTTCGGATCACAGAAGTCTCGTGGCGCTGCCTTGCACCCTCATACATCTTCCGGCTGCTGCTTCCCAATGGTTTAAGAAGTGACCGCTCCGTGATCAGTATGACACAGATGATGGCCAGCACGATCAGGACCACGTAGCTGCCCACCACTCCGATGGTAGGACACAGCAGCGTGACCAGACAGCCTCCCAGAAGGCCGCCGGAATTTTTATCGATACTTGCCTGTTTATAATAGGCAAGAAGCCCTGTACCAGGCGTATAGGGATTCATGATCAGCTCCAGCAGCGCGCAGAGCACCGCCAGCAGCGCCAGCAGTGCAGCCGCTTTTATGTAGGCATGGGCATTGCCCCTGTTGGATACGAGAAATGCCGCTGCTCCGAACAGCAGGACCGGGATCAGATAAGCCATCCAGCCAAAGATCCCAAACAGGACTGCCGAGCAGACCTCCCCTGCCAGCCCGCCAAGTCCGAAGTTGCTGATCAGCATCAGGATGCAGATCGCCAGCACGCAGAGGATGATGATCTCCTCCTGCAATGCCGGGCTTCCCTGAGCTTTTTTTGCCCTTTCATTTGTAGTTTTTTTCCTTTTGGTTGACTTTGCAGCCATTATACTTCCCCCTTGGTATTTTTAAACATACTATAAATTAGTATAGCATTATTTCAAAATACTGTCATCAAAAAATTTATGAATTGTGTTTTTTGGTTCTGATTTCCGATTTTATTTTTACTCATTTTTCCGTTTTTCGTCAATCATTTCATGGAGTTTTTTCATTGCTTGGCTGATGCCTCCCACTTCATCAATCAGGCCCTCTCGGACCGCGTCCTCCCCGTCCAGCATCGTGCCTACATCTTTTACAAGCTGGGTTGGATCCAGCATCAGCTCCTCCAGCCTTTTCTGACTGATCCGGGAATGCTCCGCAATAAAACCAGTGATCCGGTCCTGGGTTTTTTCCATATTCCGGTAGCTCTGGTAAACGCCGATGAACATGCCGCTGGAACGCACCGGATGCACGATCATAGTCCCGCTGGGTACGATAAAGGAGTAATCCGCCGATACCGCCAAAGGACCTCCGATGGAGTGGCTCCCCCCCAGCACCAGAGAAACCGTCGGCTTACTCAAGGACGCGATCATCTCCGCAATGGCAAGGCCGGCCTCCACATCCCCTCCCAGCGTATTCAGAAGGATCAGAACGCCTTCCACCTCCGTACTATCCTCCGCCTCTGCAAGCTTAGGCAGCAGATGTTCATATTTGGTAGCCTTCGTATTGCCAGATACCGCTTCGTGACCTTCGATCTCCCCGATGATCGTCATCAGCTGGATCCGGTGCCGGTCCGGATTCTCATTCAGATCCAGAGTCCCAGTTTCTTTGATTTCCTCCCGCTTTTCTTCCTTTTTCTCCTGTGTCTCTCCCATCATTTCACAACCTTTCTCGTATTGATCAGAAGTAGTATGTGAAGAAACAGGTAAAAATATGCGGTTCTTTTTGTATGGTCTGTCAGTACACTATTTTCTTTCTTAATTCACTTTTATAAAAGCACCCTTTCACCAAAAATGGTATGGATGTAAATTGTATACATCCATACCATCTTGGTCAAAGCAGTGCCTGCTCTACATCCGCAATAATATCCTCTACATTTTCAATTCCCACGCTGAAACGGATCAGATCCGGCTGAACTCCTGCTTCTACCAGCTCCTGTTCGTTCATCTGGCGGTGGGTATGGCTAGCCGGATGGAGCACACAGCTCCTTGCATCCGCGACGTGGGTCACAATGGCAACCAGCTTCAGCTTATCCATCATCTCTACCGCTGCCGCTCTTCCGCCTTTGAGGCCGAAAGTGATGACGCCGCAGCTTCCCTTCGGCATATATTTCTGTGTTAAGTCATAGTATTTGTCACCCGGCAGAGACGGACAGGATACCCATGCCACCTTGTCGTGGTTTTTCAGGTACTTCGCAACAGCCAGCGCATTTTCGCAGTGCCGCGGCATCCGCAGATGCAGGGTTTCCAGTCCCAGGTTCAGCAGAAATGCGTTCTGGGGCGACTGGATGGAACCCAGATCCCGCATCAGCTGAGCAGTGGCCTTGGTGATATATGCCAGCTTTCCAAACTTCTGTGTATAGACGATCCCGTGATAAGTCTCATCCGGTGTGGTCAGCCCGGGGAACTTATCGCTGTGCGCTTCCCAGTCGAAATTCCCGCTGTCCACGATAACGCCTCCCACGCAGGAAGCATGGCCGTCCATATACTTTGTGGTTGAATGGATCACGATGTCCGCTCCCCACTCGATGGGCCGGCAGTTGATAGGCGTCGCAAAGGTATTGTCCACGATAAACGGAACCCCGTGGGCATGGGCTGCCCCGGCAAACTTTTCCAGATCCAGGACAACCAGCGCCGGATTGGCGATGGTCTCCCCGAATACGGCCTTGGTGTTCTCACGGAATGCCCCTTCCAGCTCCCCGGGAGTACAGTCCGGATCTACAAAAGTAGCTTCTACGCCCATCTTTTTCAGCGTATGGGCATAAAGGTTATATGTACCGCCGTAAAGCGCGGAGGAACAGATGATATGGTCCCCTGCTCCGGCTATATTCATCACAGAATAAAAGCTGGCCGCCTGCCCGGAGGATGTCAGCATGGCCGCCGCTCCCCCTTCCAGGTCACAGATTTTTGCCGCCACAGCATCATTTGTCGGATTCTGGAGCCGGGTGTAAAAATAGCCGGACTCCTCCAGGTCGAACAGACGTCCCATCTGCTCGCTGCTTGTGTACCGGAACGTAGTGCTCTGGTAAATGGGCAGGACCCGCGGTTCCCCATTGCCCGGCTCGTATCCGGACTGGATGCATTTTGTCTCTATCCTGAAGTCGCTCATGTTCATTTCCTCCTGTAATATCTGTGGTACGGTCTGTAACGCTTATTCTTCATTCCAGTTGTGGTATACGTCCTGGACGTCGTCATCCTCTTCCAAAAGGTCCAGGGTTTTCTGAATATTCTTGATATCCTCCGGACTGGTCAGATCCACGTAAGTCTGAGGAATCATAGTCACCTCTGCCTCTGCCATGGGAATCCCTGCCTCTTCCAACTTTAAACGGACTTCACTGAAATCTGCCGGAGCGGTGAGAATCTCGAAGCTCTCCTCTTCCTCCGAAAAGTCCTCCGCGCCTGCGTCTAAAGCCAGCATCATCAGCTCATCGGCATCCATCCCGCAGTCTTCCTTTGCAACGAAGATCTGCCCCTTCTCGTCGAACATAAAGGATACGCAGCCTGGAGTCCCTACGTTACCGCTGCCCTTGGTAAACGCATTTCTCACATTAGAAGCGGTGCGGTTCTTGTTGTCCGTCAGCGTCTTTACGATAATGGCCGTCCCGTTGGGACCGTAGCCTTCATATGTAATATGCTCGTAATTATCCCCGGCCCCCTCTCCTGCCGCCTTTTTGATGTTCCTGTCTATGGTGTCATTAGGCATGTTGTTAGACTTTGCCTTGGCAATAACATCGCGGAGCCTGCTGTTGTTCGCCGGATCCGGACCGCCGCCTTCCTTAACCGCAACTGCCAGTTCACGTCCGATCTTGGTAAAGATCTTTCCTTTTGCAGCGTCGTTTTTTTCTTTTTTATGCTTGATATTTGCAAATTTTGAATGTCCTGACATTTTTAAATCTCCTCTTTTTTTCGTACTTTTTTAGTTTATCACGCTTTTTTCCATCTGTAAAGTGATAATCAAAGCGTTTCGACTATGTATTCAGCTCCAGGCTGATCCGAATCGCTTCATTCACTTTACACATCATCCGGCTGTCTACATGGCAGACGAACTCCCGGAGCCGCTGCTTGTCGATGGTCCGGATCTGTTCCAGCAGGATGACCGAGTTTTTTATGATATGGTATTTCTGCGCACTGATCTCAATGTGCGTTGGCAGCTTTGCCTTATTCATCCGTGATGTGATGGCGGCACAGATCACCGTCGGACTGTGCCGGTTGCCTACGTCGTTCTGTATGATCAGCACCGGACGGACCCCTCCTTGCTCCGATCCCACCACCGGGCTTAAATCTGCATAATAAATATCTCCACGTTTGATCGTCAAAATTTTTCACACTCCGATTTTACCTCTTTTCCATTTCTCTGTTTCCAGGAGCCGTGAAAAAACCGCCCGTCTTGCGCAGGATATCAAATCCATACTACTGTTCACAAGGATGCCGTACACTCGATGCACGGCATCCGGCCAAAACAGTAACAAATCCACAGTTCCTTACATCGAATGGTACTTAAAGTATTTCCACGTTTCGCAGAAATATACAAAAAACCGGCCTTCGGCAGCTTTTCTGTATTCTGTGGGATTCATCGGATATAAACTCTGGGGATCCGTTTCCCAAGGCAGCATACAAATTCATAGTGGAACCGCCCGCTCAAAGCGCCAAGTTCCTCCACTGTGATCCGTTCCTCCCCGTCCCGTCCGATCAACGTGACCGGATCGAGGAATGCTGCATCCGGTATGTCTGTCACGTCGGCCATGAACTGGTCCATGCAGATTCTTCCCAGAATCTTGGCGCGCTTCCCCCGGATCAGCACCTCTCCCTTGTTGGAAAGACTTCTTGGGTAACCGTCGCCGTATCCCACCGGAATCGTGGCAACCCGCATGTTTTTTTCCGCCACAAAAGTTCCGCCGTAGCTGATAGGAGTTCCCTCCTGCACATCCTTTACATAGGAAATGTGGCTGATCAGCTCCAGGGCAGGCTTTAAAGGCACTGCATTTTGATCCACCTCATCCGACGGATACATCCCGTACAGCGCGATCCCTGCACGGACCAGGCTGTGCCTGAACTCCGGAAAATCAATGATTCCCGCGCTGTTGTCACAGCTGAGATAGGGAATCCGCAGTCTCCGGCGTTCCAAAGCGTCCTGCATCCATACAAACTTCTCGTGCTGCTCCTGCGTAAATGCAGGGTCTGTTTCATCGGCTTTCGCAAAGTGGGTAAACATCCCTTCCAGCTCCACGCCCGGAAGTTTTTCGATATCTGCAATGGTATCCGCGCTTTCCTCTGATACCGGGAAGCCGATCCTGCCCATCCCGGTATCGATCTTGATATGGAAATATACGGTTTTATGCAGCTTTACAGCTGCCTCTGACATGCCCTCTGCCATCTCCTTTGTATACACAGTGGGCCGGATTTCCCAGGATACCATTTCCTCATACTGGTCCGGAAAGATGCATCCCAGGACGAGTACAGGTTTTTTCACCTCTGCCCGGCGGAGGCTGACTGCCTCCTCCAGAGTTGCAACCGCATACCCCCATACATAATCCGTATCTTCGAATAACTGTGCGATAGGAACCGCTCCGTGGCCATAACCGTCCGTCTTGATGACGGCTGCCAGCTGTGCACCTCCGCCGATCCGCTGCTTCATCTGTTTCATATTATATGCAATGGCCCGCAAATCTATTTTTGCATACACCCGATTATGCTGATTCACTTTTTATTTCCTCCATGATCTGTAATCAATCTGTAAAAGCAGATTGACCGTGTGTTTCACTGCTGTCTGCAAAGCAGAGTTTCCATGCAGACAATTTTCATATTTTTAAATCCCGGGGTTTTCTTCCGCTTCTTTCAGACATTCCCCGATCCCGCCGATCAGGTCTTCTGCCAGCAGAGCGTAGCTTCCAAGCCTTTCTCTTGCCGCGTCTCCGCCGCATGCATGGAGATACACGCCCAGCACTGCGCTGTCATATACATCAAGCCCACCGGCCAGCAGTCCTGTGATCACTCCCGCCAGCACATCTCCGGAGCCGGCCTTTGCCATTCCATGATTGCCTGCCGTATTGACAAAATCATGCTTTCCCCGCTGTGCCACAATGGTACGGGAATCCTTCAGCGCACAGACTGCCGGATACTTTTCCGTAAATTCGTGCAGACGGCTCATCCGGGATTGCTGCAGTTCTGCCACGGAACAGCCCAGCAGCCCGGACATCTCCTTCATGTGAGGCGTCAGGATGAGCGGGCACCTTGTCTCTTTGAGGAGCTCCGGATGACAGGCAAGCAGATTGATGCCGTCCGCATCCGCCACACAGGGGACACGGCATCCCAAAAGAGTCCCCTTGAGCAGGCTTTCGGAAGTCCGATTCTGTCCCAGCCCGCAGCCGATACACACCACATCCGCCCATCGCAGCAGGGTTGAAAGCTGCTGCTGGTCATATTCTTCATACACGGAAATAATCGCTTCCGGAAGAAGCTGCTGCAAGACAACCCGGTTGGATTCCTCTGTATAAATCTGTACAAGCCCGGCGCCGCTCCTATAAGCCGCTTTAGCACTCAGGTAAGCCGCTCCTGCCATACCCTTGCTTCCGGTGATCATGAGCACTTTTCCGTAAGTCCCCTTATGGGAATCCGCCTTCCGCACCGGCAGCCGCCTGGGAAGATCGCTCTTCTCCAAAGTATAGCTGATCTCCGGAATCCCTTCAAAAAAGGAGGTATCAATCCCGATCTCCGCAGAAATCACCTTTCCCGCGTATTCCCTGCCCGGATACAGCACCGTACCCAGCTTTTCGCACTGGAAGGCTACCGTCAGATCCGCCCGGAAGGCACAGCCCAGTACCTTTCCCGTGGCGGAGCAGATGCCGGAGGGAATATCCACCGCCACCTTTGCACCCGGCAGCCCGTTCAGTTCCTTCAGAAGCTCTGCATAAGCCCCGCTCACTTCCCGGCTCAGCCCCACCCCCAGCAGGGCATCCACCACAGCCGTATAACGGCCTTCCGGCAAATCCGGAACCACCGGGATTCCCATATTTTCCACGATCTGCATCTGAATCCGGCATTCGGCAGTCAGGGAAGCCTCCTTTCCAGCAAATACAACTGTCACTGCGCTTCCCTTCCCGGCAAGGAGCCTTGCAAGGGCAAATCCGTCCCCGCCGTTATTGCCGGAACCGCATGCCACCAGGACCCGGGAGCAGTCGATCTGCTCCTGCTCCATGGCCTCAGCGGTCCGCAGCGCCGCATGCTCCATCAAAACCACGGATGGGATTCCAATCTCATGGATCGTATGGGCATCCGCCTGCTGCATTCTTGTTCCGTCCGGTAAATAACGCATCCTTTTCCTTCCTTTCTGAATCTTCTCATCATCAGCGCCCTAAAAACAGAATGCCATGCAGGCCTCCTGCATGGTATCCCGTCCGCTGCCGCGGTTTCAATGCATTACAATCCCCGGCCTGACCGGCCGTGAACCGCGGCTCTTATTCACCGTGTTCCTTTTGATAGCTGGTAATATTGTAGGACAGCCTCATCAGACTGTCTGAGAGGTGAACGCTTTCCACGATCACATCCTCGGGCAGGTTCAGATCCGTATGCGCAAAATTCCAGATTGCCTTGATCCCGCATTTTACCAGTATGTCGGAGACCCGCAGCACCTCCGTTTTGGGAATGGTCAGCGCCGCGATCTCGATGGGATTCTCTTTCAGAAATGCTTCCAGCTCATCCAGCATACGGATCTGGACTCCCCGGACTTCTCTTCCGTCCAGCCTGAGATTCACGTCAAAGAGGCCCTTCACCACAAATCCGTTCTTCTCAAAAGAAGCGTAATTGGCCAGCGCCTGCCCCAGATTTCCCATACCGACGATGATCATGCTGTGGCTCTGGTTCAAACCTAAGATCTTTCCAATCTCTGTCCGGAGGTACTTCACGTTGTATCCATACCCCTGCTGTCCAAATCCGCCGAAATTATTCAGATCCTGCCGGATTTGGGATGCGGTCACGCGCATCTTCTGGCTCAGGTCATTGGATGATATGCGCTCCACCCCTGCGTCTGTCAACTCGCCCAAATATCGATAATATCTTGGCAGCCTGCTGATTACCGCTTTTGATATTTCTTTCTCTTCCAATTTTAATCAACCTCCAAATAAATTATATTTATTATATAGAATAGTCTGCTTAAAGTCAATTTAAAGTGATTTTTTTGTTTGATACAATGAACGGAATGTAGTATAATAGTTATAATTTACGGTCTGATCGGCCGCAGACTGTAACGTATGACGGTTACTGCTAATATGGTTTTACAGGAGGTTTCATATGATACTTGCATGTCATAATCTGAATAAATCATTTGGGGAAAGGGTCATTGTAAAAGATGGCTCCTTTCATATTGAGGAACGGGAAAAAGCTGCTTTTGTCGGAGTCAACGGCGCCGGAAAGTCTACGATCCTAAAAACGATCATCGGCGAAGAGCCTCTCGATGGAGGCAATGTGATCCTCACGAAGGGGAAGCGGCTCGGATATCTGGCCCAGCAGCAGAACCTGGAAAGCGGTAATACCGTTTATGAAGAACTGAAAACAGCAAAGTCTGACATCATTTTGCTGGAACAGCAGATCCGTTCCATTGAACAGGAATTGAAGTCTCTGAGCGGCGACGCTCTGGAGACCAGGCTTGAGGCCTACAACCGCCTTATGTCCGAATTTGAATCCAAAAACGGATACGCCTATGAGAGCGAGATCACAGGGGTTTTAAAAGGACTTGGATTTCAGGAAGAGGATTTCGAAAAACCTGCCGATACACTCTCCGGCGGGCAGAAGACCCGGGTATCCCTGGGAAAGCTGCTCCTGACCAATCCGGATATCCTGCTTCTGGACGAGCCCACCAACCACCTGGACTTAAACTCCATCTCCTGGCTGGAAACTTATCTGCTGAACTATCCGGGCGCCGTGTTCATCGTCTCCCATGACCGTTTCTTCTTGAACAGGGTGGTGACAAAGGTAGTGGAGATCGAGCACGGCAATATCCGCATGTACAGCGGCAATTATAAGGCATATTCGGATAAAAAACGGCAGATTCGGGATGCGCAGATGAAGGAATATCTGAATCAGCAAAGAGAGATCAGCCGCCAAGAGGCCGTCATCGAGAAGCTGCGCTCCTTCAACCGGGAAAAATCTATCAAACGTGCGGAGAGCCGGGAAAAAATGCTCAATAAGATGACCTTGGTCGAGAAACCCTTAAGTGACGTGCAAGAGATTCATTTTTCGCTGGAGCCCTCCTGCGTCAGCGGAAATGATGTCCTCTCTGTAGAGAGCCTGTCCAAGCAGTACGACGGACAGACCCTGTTTTCCGACGCTTCCTTTGAAATCAAACGCGGGGAACATGTGGCAGTCATCGGCGGCAACGGGACCGGCAAAACGACACTTCTAAAAATTTTGAACGGCCTAGCCGACGCGGACAGCGGCTCCTTTTCCTTGGGTACGAAGGTACATATCGGGTATTACGATCAGGAGCACCATGTCCTTCATGACCAGAAAAATATATTCGATGAGATTTCGGACGATTATCCGTCCCTCAGCAATACCGAGATCCGCAATACGCTGGCTGCCTTTCAGTTTACGGGAGACGATGTATTCAAGCTGGTGGAGGACTTAAGCGGCGGAGAAAAGGGACGCGTCTCCCTTGCAAAGCTGATGCTCTCGGAGGCAAATTTCCTGATTCTGGACGAGCCCACCAATCACCTGGATATCACCTCCAAGGAAATCCTTGAGCAGGCGCTGAACGATTATACCGGAACCGTACTCTACGTCTCCCACGACCGGTATTTTATCAATCAGACCGCAAGCCGGATCCTGGAGCTCTCCGGGCAGACTTTTGTGAACTATATCGGGAATTACGACTACTATCTGGAGAAAAAGGAAGAACGGTCTTCCACCCTCTCCGCCGCCGGATCACCGGACGCAAAGGGAACTCCAAAGGGGGCTTATTTTCAGGCTGGACGTGCTGCAGCCGAGACTTTGGCCGGTGGAACAGACGCAGCTTCAGCCTCCAAACAGAGCTGGCTGGAGCAAAAGGAAGCACAGGCCCGGGAACGGAAACGGAAAAATGAGCTGAAACGGACGGAAGAACGTATCTCTCTGTTAGAAACGCGCAACCAGGAGATCGATGAGCTCATGACCCATGAAGATGTATACTCCAATTCCGTAAAATGCCAGGAGCTTGCAGAAGAAAAGGCCGGCAACGATACCAGGCTGGAGGAGTTGTACGAGCTGTGGGCCCGTCTGGAAGAGTAAGTGTATACAAAAAAGCACAAAACTGTCTATATACCAACAGTTCTGTGCTTTTTTCTATTCCTGCGGCAGCCCTCTCATCCGCACCCTCCCCGTTTCAGGGCATTTTTTCTTCTGAAAGCAGGTCTTTGCAGTTCCTAATTCTGGTTTCTAAACTGTACCGGCGTCAGGTCATACATTTTCTTAAAGATCCTGTTAAAATGCTCCACATTTTGATAACCTACGGATTCTGCAATACTTTCCACCGTCGCATTGCCGCTCTTTAACATGGCCCTGGCTTTTTTCATCCGCACTTTTTTCAAGATATCCCCGAAGGTCTCCCCGGATTTTTCTTTGATATACTTGGAAAGATAGGGCTTGGAAAGATAAAACTCTTCCGCAAGGTCATCCAGTGTCACAGTCTTATAATTTGCGTAAATATAATTGGTGATCTGCAGGAGACGCTCATCCTTGCTCTCCTCTCTGCTCTTGATTTCCTCGATCTTATTTACCGCAACCTCCAGAGCCGCAATGGAGGCTTTGATAATATCTGGGTCGATTCCGACGCCCCAGTATTTCTTTCCGTTGCAAATGATCCCCACATAAGCCACCGCCTTGGAAGAAGACCCCTTTGTCATGGAATGTTCCTCATAGACCGAAAGCTCATAACTGATATCAAAATAATGCTTGATGGCATTGCTGACCGCGTCCAGACGTCCGTTTCCCACTCCGGTAATCATCTGCTGCTTCCCGCCGTGCAGAATCGTTGCGGAAGCCACGATACCGTCCTCCTGCTTGAAATGGCATTCCTCCAGGGTAAACACATTCTTTGCATTGATATAATGGTCCTCGAATATATGATAGATCCACTCTGGAGACAGCTCCTTGTGCGCTTTGTCGGAAACATCCTTCACCAGATACCCCACTTCCTCCCGCATCTTCTGGGGCAGGCTGATACCGAAACTCTGCTTCAATATGTAGTTTACGCCGCCCTTTCCGGACTGGCTGTTGATCCGGATCACGTCCGAATCGTATCTTCTGCCCACATCCTTCGGATCGATCGGAAGGTAAGGAACACACCACTGCTCCGTGTTTCCGTCCTCCCTCCAGGCCATTCCCTTTGCGATGGCATCCTGGTGCGATCCGGAAAATGCAGTGAATACAAGCTCACCTGCATAGGGCTGGCGTGGGGAAACATTCATTCTTGTCAGCCGTTCATAGACCTCGCTGATCTCGCTCATATTGGAGAAATTCAGCCCCGGGTCTACCCCGTGGGAAAACATATTCATTGCCAGGGTGATGATATCCACATTCCCGGTCCGTTCCCCGTTTCCAAAGAGGGTTCCTTCGATCCGGTCCGCCCCCGCCAGAATCCCAAGCTCCGCTGTAGCCACGCCGGTTCCCCGGTCATTGTGGGGGTGAAGGCTGATGATCGTATTTTCCCGGTATTTCATATATTTGCTGAAATATTCCACCTGGCTCGCGAATACATGGGGAAGGGCATTTTCTACGGTTGTCGGAAGGTTGATGATAGCCTTGTTCTCCGGCGTGGGCTGCCATATGTCCAATACCGCGTTGCACACCTCCATGGCGTATTCCATCTCTGTACCTGAAAAACTCTCCGGACTGTATTCAAATGTAAAGTTTCCTTCCGTCTCCTCCGCCAGCTCTTTTAAAAGCTTCGCTCCGTCGATGGCAATCTGCTTCACCTGCTCCTTATTTTTCCTGAAAACCTGCTCCCGCTGCGCCACGGAAGTAGAATTGTATACATGTATTACTGCATGCGGAGCGCCCTTGACCGCCTCGAAGGTCCGCTTTATGATGTGCTCCCTCGCCTGTGTCAGTACCTGAACCGTTACATCCTCAGGAATCATATTTCGTTCGATCAGTGTACGCATGAACTGATACTCTGTCTCCGATGCCGCCGGGAATCCGACCTCAATCTCCTTGAATCCCACATCTACAAGCAACTGAAAAAACTCCACCTTTTCATCCAGGCTCATGGGCTCGATCAGCGCCTGGTTGCCATCCCGCAAGTCTACGCTGCACCAAGTCGGCGGATGGTCGATATAATCCTTTTTCACCCAGTCATAACAGTCTACCGGCGGCATAAAATAAGCCCGTGCGTATTTTTCATAATTCTTCATCTTTGCATCTCCTTATATTATATCAATAATATTGTCTTTTTTTGTCTTTCCTTATCCTAACACATCTATAGACTATAATCCAGTGACATTATTAATCATTTTTATTGATATTTTTTAATCAGTTACTGTTCACACCCTTTGGGTGCTCCAGTAACGTTCTTTATCTCCTCATGAAAAAAATCTCCCCCAGCTTTTCCAGGCACCATCGGTAGTCCCGCACCTCGACGGCTTCATCCGCAACGATCTCCCGGGTGAATAGCACCTCATCTCCCAGCATATAAGAGATCTTGCCGGCAGAATCGCCTTTTGAGACAGGCGCGTCCAGATACTCCTCCTTTTCTATACGGACCGAGATCTCATCGTCATCCCGGAGCAGGAGCTTTATTTCCTCCCCTTCGGAAATCCCGTCCCCGTCTGTCTGCATCCCATTTTCACCGCACTGACCGACGATGGTATGTACCAGAGACTCCCCATTGAAACGGTTTCCATCCGGGATGCCGTCCAGGACAGGCACAGACCCCGTATCCACGTCCCTGCATACCTCCTGATAATGGAAAGAATCGATTCCATAAGTCATCAGCTTTTTAGTATCCACCCACTTATAGCCTTTATTGTTGGGCCAGCCGCATGCCAGCAGGCTGACGATAAAGGTACGGTCATCCCGCTGAAGGGCCCCGATATAGCAATAGCCCGCCTCCCCGGTAAAACCGGTCTTCCCGGAAAGCGCGCCCTCCATCATTTTCAGAAATGCGTTATGGTTATTACAGGAAAAGCTGCGACTGCCGTCCAGAGTAGTAAACTCATAGCTTTCGGTCCGTGTAATCTCCAGAAATGCGTTTTTCTGCGGAGAATCCATGATACAGTATTTCATGATCCGGGCAAGGTCCTCTGCCGTCGTATGATGGGCACCCTCTTCATCCGAATCATCCAGCCCGTTGGGCGTGACAAAATGAGTCTGGGTACAGCCCGCCTGTCTTGCTTTCTCATTCATCATATCCGCAAAACCTTCCACGCTGGTCCCAATATGCTCCGCAATGACAACCGCCGCGTCATTATGGGATTCCAGCATCAGGGAATACAGAAGATGTCTGAGCTGGAACTGCTCCCCTTCCCGAACACCCAAATGGACCTCTGGCTGCGACGCCGCCCTGGCGCTGGCAGTCACCGTATCGTCCAGATTGCCGTTTTCCAGGGCAAGGATACAGGTCATGATCTTGGTGGTACTGGCCATAGCCCGTTCCTCCTGCCCGTTTTTCGCAAACAAAATACGCCCGCTGTCCGCATCCATCAATACAGCCGACTGGGCGTATAATCCTTCCGGTTCTTTGATCTCCTTCTCTGGTTCTGCGTGTACTTCTGCCGCCATAGTTATCCACAGCCATGTGAATAAAACCAGACATATCCCATACTTTTTCACAGGTTTTCGGAGGTTATCCACACTCTTTTCCGCTTTTTTCACAAGTTTTCCACATTTTAATCCTATTTTCATCCTGCATAAGACTCCGTGATACACGCTTTATCCTATAGTATGCATGTCTGTCTTTTCTTAGAACTAAATGAAAATGGCAGATATGCAGACACAGCATTTTCATGCACTGCAGATCCGTGATGTTTTCTGTCCAGCATCCAACCAATCTGAAAGTACAGACTTTTATCAGCTGCTATTCCGTGCGCTGTTTCAATCGGCCTAATGTCAGATATCCAGCTGCAGCTGGGCCTCATCCTCCGCCTCTTCCTTAAAGTGCGCGATCTGTTCCTCATCCAGGACAGGCAGCTCATCCAATGACTGCAGGCCGAACCTCCTGAAAAACTCCTGAGTGGTCCCGAACTGTATCGGTCGCCCCGGCGCATCCAGCCTTCCGACCTCTTCGATGAGACCGTACTCAATCAGCTTATTGACTGCATGGTCTGTCTTAACCCCCCGGATCTTCTCGATCTCCAGCCTGGTCACCGGCTGCTTGTATGCCACGATAGACAGGGCTTCCAGCATCACGTCCGTCAGAACATATCGCTTCGGCTGTTTTGCTATCCGGATCAGATACTCATAGGCGTTCTTTTTGGTACACATCTGAAATGAATCGTCCATCTCCAGGATCTGGACGCCTCTGTCCTCCTTTTTATAACGGTCCATCATATTGTGAATGAGCTTTCGGGTCGTTTCCTCATCGTGCTCGATTGCAGACGCGATCCTGCTCAATTCTACAGATTCACCCATCGTAAACAGGATCGCCTCAATGATTCCCTGCATCTTTTTTATTTCCATTGGCTTCAATTGTTCCTTTCTCTTTTCCGCCATCGCCATCATCTCACCCGCCTTTGCCGAACAGTTCCTTTATATCGAGGATTCAATGAGAATTTCTCCAAATGTATTTTCCTGTACCGCCCGAATCGTTCCGGTCTTCATCAGTTCCAGGATCGCTAGAAATGTTACCACAAGATGCATCGTGCTCTTCTGCCCTTCCAGGAGCTGCCGGAAGCTGAAGCTCCGATGGCTTTTCGCATAGCCCTCCACAAAAGCGATCTTGCTCGGAAGCGGCACTTCCTCCTTTTCAATCCTGCCGAATTTGCTTCGGACCGGATCAATCTTATTATTCTGCCGTTTCATCACATCACGGAAAATGCTCCCGAGCTTAGAAATCGTCACATCCGCCAGCAATGCATCCAGGTCGACCGGTTCCTCATACTCCCGGACTTCGTCCGGGATATCGGGCTTTCGGAACAATACCAGATCCGCGTCCAGCTGCCTGTCCTTTAGTTCAAATGCAATGTACTTGTACATCTTATATTGGAGGAGCTGTTCTACCAATTCCTGTCTCGGGTCTTCTTCCTCTCCCTCCTCATTGACTTCCTTCGGAAGGAGCATACGGCATTTGATATCCAGAAGTGTCGCCGCCATGACAAGAAATTCACTCATCACATTCAGGTCCGCGCGCTGCATCTGCCGGATATAGTCCATATACTGATTCGTGATCTCCACGATAGGTATATCATAGATGTCTATTTTATTTTTATCGATCAAGTGCAGGAGCAGGTCCAGAGGGCCTTCAAATACTTCCAGCTTTACAGGTATCCCCATACTATTTTATCCCCTTCCATATCTGTTCGCCAGTTCCGCGGATCGTCCAAACAGCCGACAGGTCTGCGGCCGTTACAGTTCACGGCCTAACCGACAGCGCACTGTAACGCACCCAGCCCATTGAAAAGTCGCCTGCCGGCGGTCCTAAACGTCAGCGACGCTTGTTTAGGACGGACCGGAACGGAGTGTAGACAGACTGGAGGCCTGCAGCCACTATTTTACTAGTAACCTGCGGCCTGCCATTTTGATTAATGATTCGGTCTACAGATGAATCACGATAACTTCCGCAGGATTGAACACGCGCAGGTTGACCGTATGCGTCCCCAGCCCTTTACTGACGATCACTGCCGTATTGTCCTCCACCGTCATTTCCCCGGAATATTTCGGAAAAAATGTCGCCTGGGGAGTCACAACTCCCCGCCATCCCGGAATCCTGAGAACCCCGCCGTGCAGATGTCCGCACAGCACCAGATCCGCGCCCCATTCCTGATATGCAGGAACAAACGCTGGATTATGTGCCAGAAGAATCTGATAACGGGTTTTGTCAGCCGGACCAGCCAGCTTCCGGATGTCCCTGCATGTCACGGTTATGCGTTTCCTCTTCTCATAGGAATCCAGGGGAAGCGCCAGCCCCGTAATCCGAAGATCCATTCCGGACAGAGAAACATCGGCAGATTCATTTTCCAGGAAATGCACACCTGCCGCGGCGAGTTTCTTCTTATAATAATACATTACATCACCGTACTTTTCAATGCTGCTCTTCAGCCGCTGCTCATGGTTGCCCAGGGCGTAATACACCGGCGCGATCTCTGGAAGCCGGCGGATGAATTGCAGTGCCAATTCCGGTGAAACATTTTTCTTTCCAATCAGCATATCACCGCCGATCAGTATAAGCTGCGGATTTACTTGGTGGATCTCATTCAGCAAAATGTCGTTTTGGCTGCCATACACCCGGTTATGCAGATCACTCAGAAACACAATCCTGTTTTCATTCTGTCTATTTGGCTCCCTGATTGGATGAACCCCGCTCGTCCCGCAGGAATATGAATTATAGGGTGCCCTTTGGGTATAATTTACCGGGCGAGATCCATCTGTCCCGCAGGGGCATGAATCATAGGATACCCCTGGGGTGTGCTTTTTCGTGATTTTCGGATCGTAATGTGTCACCCGGAACCTGCGGCATTCCCGCATGCTTTCTCCCAACCCCAGGAAAAGCATCCCAACACCTGACAGGATCCATTTTTTCCACCACTTCATAATAAATTCCTCATCGTTTATAGCTGTTTTAACAGCAGCGTATGAAAAATGTCCAATCTATACGGGAGATGGATCCATAGTCTGCTACCCTGCTCCGTACAGTTACAAAGTTTCTCATTACATCAATGTCAATCGTTCGCCTGCATGATCGCCACGCCGGAACTTGTCCCCAGCCTCACAGCGCCGGCCTCCACCATAGCCTGCGCATCCTCCAGGCTGCGTATGCCGCCGGATGCCTTCACCCCCATCCCGGAGCCTACAGTCCTGCGCATCAGGGCCACATCCTCAATCGTCGCTCCACCCTTGGAAAATCCGGTGGATGTTTTTACAAAATCGGCCCCGCATTCTTTACAGATCCGGCAGGCTTTGACCTTCTCATCGTCTGTCAGCAAACAGGTTTCCAGGATCACCTTCACGATTGCCCTGCCCTTTGCCGCCTCGACAACGGAAGATATATCCTGCTTCACATACTCCCAGTCTCCGCTTTTGATCATCCCGATATGGATCACCATATCCAGCTCCGAAGCGCCGTCCCTGATTGCCTGCTCTGCCTCTGCCGTCTTGCCGGCCGTGGACATGGCGCCCAGCGGAAATCCAATCACCGTACATACCGCCACACCGCTGTCCTTCAAGAGCCGGGCACAATAATAGACAAAACTGGAATTTACACAGACCGAATGAAATCCATATTCCATCGCTTCTTTACATAATCGCTCCACATCTTCCTTGGTTGCCTGGGGGGCCAGTATCGTATGATCAATTAATGTTCTGTAATCCATCTTCATTTCCCTCCGCATATTCATCAATTTATCCAAACTGTATAATATACCTATCAAAAATCATCTACAATATCCTACCATTTTTTCCACATAAAGTAAAGAACCCTTTTATTCCCTGGTTGCTGTTCGCACCTGGGGATGTTACAGCCACGGCCTGACCGGGTGTTCACAGTAACCAACCCGGCCCGTCTGCACCCCGTTCCGGTCCATCCTAAACAAATGTCACTGCCGCTTAGGACCGCGGTCGGACAACTTTTCAATTCTCCGCCCAAAAAGCAGAGCGCACTCTGCAAAAATAAGAGTATGCTCTGCTTTTTTGCCAAAATCTTTCTATGCCCGGAATTGACCCATCATTTTCACCAGATAATCCAGGAATCCCGCTTTTTCTACATCCTTGCTCACCAATATATCAACCGTACCAATCTCCTTTCCATTCAGGACATAGGAAACACAGCCTGCGCGATCCCCTTTTTTTACAGGTGCAAACACAGATTCTTGTATTTTATATTCTTTTGTTATAGCTGACAGATCCGCCCCTTCCGTATCCAGCCAAGTAAAGGTCCCGCCATATTCACAGGGCACCGTGTCTTCTGCGCCGCCAGCCACCGGCACCTCCTCAAGAGGCTTTAAGTCTTCATCTCTGTAGATCTGACATTTACCGAATCCGTAATTCAAAAGCGCGGTCGCATCTTTAAATCTGGCCTTGGAATCCTCGGCCGCCATGATAACAGCAATCAATTCCACATCATTTTTCTTTGCCGTGGCGGAAACACAGAATTTTGCCAGTTCTGTAGATCCTGTTTTCAGTCCGGTTGTATATTCATATTGACGGACCAGCTTATTTGTATTGGTGAGTCCAAATTCACTACTGCCCTTCCTGGTGGTATGGGTGATATTTTCCATCCAGATCATACAGTAATCATGAATCTGGGGATATTTCGTGATCAGCTCCCGGGACATCAGCGCAATATCCCGCGCTGTCGTCACATGTCCGTCCGTGTCCAGACCGTTGCAGTTGACAAAATTGGTATTCTCCATACCCAGCCCCTTCGCCCGTTCATTCATCTGCCGGACAAATTCTTCCTCGCTGCCGGCTATGTATTCGGACATGGCAACGCAGGCGTCGTTCGCGCTTGCTACCGAGATACATTTGAGCATGGTATCCACAGTCTGTGTCTCTCCGGGCTCCAGATAAACCTGCGAGCCTCCCATGGAAGCCGCATATTCTGACACTGTCACCTCATCCTCCAGCTTGATCTTACCGCTGTCCAGAGCGTCGAAGATCAAAAGCATGGTCATTACTTTTGTCACACTGGCCGGAGGCCGGGCGGTATCTGCATCCTTTTCGCAGATCACGCTTCCGGTGGATGCCTCCATCAGGATTGCCGACGGAGCGCTGATCTGCGGCCCTCCTGTATTTTCCGCGGTGTCTGCTTCCGCATTGGTTTCGGCTCCTGCCTCTGCTTCCTGGCCTCCATCATCCGTCTCCTCTGCCGCTTTCTTCCCCGCACTGCCGGCTGCAGTCTCTTCCGCTGATTCCTGATCTGTATCGCCGGCTATCGCTCCTTCTGACTCCTGAACCATATTATCGGCCGCAGTTTTCTCTGCTTCCTGATCCAAGTAGCCAGCCGCAGTTTTCTCTGTTTCCTGATCCAAGCAGCCGGCCGCTGTCTCCTCTTCCGAATCAGGATCGGCTTCATCCGTCCCCGGCTCTTCAAGGAGTATATGTACCTTCTGCGCATATGCGCCTGTATTACCGATATTTTGTCCTGATATCGGATATCCTGTAAATGATGCGTCTCCTGTAACTGTCAGAAAACTCAATAATATTGCCAGAAATGCTTTCATAAAAAAGCTCCCTCCGCTATATCGTCTATTTACAATATAGTATGTGGAAGCTTACTTTAGAACACCTCAGAATAAGAAATCTGGTTATTGTTCACACGGCGTCGTACACCCTGCTGCACGGCATCCGGCCAATAAAGTAACATTTGCCATAATATCCAGTCCCTTGCCAAAGGCGGCTTAAAACGGGCTGTACTATTACTGGAGTACCCAAAGGGTGTGAACAGTAACAACACAGAGATTTTGAGGTGATTTTTTAAGAAAGCCTATTCCATCTGGGAAGTTATTGTAATATAATAAAGCAGCAGAACATCGGGAATTGCTTATTCGAAAGGAATTGCATTATGGAAGAATTAAAATCTATTATGGAGAGATCCGCTGCATCTGGTTGGGATTTAATATCTTATCTATTCCTGCACAGCAATAGTTAGAGGGAAAAGCCTATAAAGACACTTTAGTATCAGCAATCAGGCAGGCAGACAATGAATGTGGAAGTTGCGAGTCTATCCTTATTATATGATTGAGAATGGTAGTCATCTTCATATTCATTATCAACAAAATCAACATCATATTCTTTTTGACCAGTTATTCTATTACAAACATCTTTAAGAATCTTTGGTGTTAATATCTCTTTCATATATAATTTGGTTACTGAAGATTTGTTCATATTATTTTTAAGAAAAAATGTGGTTACCCATATTAATAAGCTCCCTAAATATTATGTGTTATTCGAATATCGTTTGTTAATATATACCATATAACTTGACGTTACAAGATGTGTTGGAAGTGATTGTACTGTGGTAATTGATTTAATGTACTCGCTGTCATCTGTTGATAAATTGTCCTTATAAGATACTGTACCTGTTTCTGACAATAATAAAATATTTGAATCAAACATTTTATGATGATTTTGGCACATCCACAGACCGTTTTCTCCGTCAGTTGCAAAAGCTACCTTTTCGTCAAGAGAAAGCGTTGTTATTCTCTTGATATCAGATACTGGCCAAATGTGGGCCCCTTGAATTATTTCAGATATACCACAATTGCAAAGCACACAATGTTTTTCACCAAGTCTATCTAATAAATGAGCATTAAAACGAGGTGAACGTAAACTATCATTTTCTTCTAATTCTTTACGTTCGATTTCATCATCTATATTTACGATATTAATATTACCCATAGAATGAAGAACTTCTAGACTGGCTGCAGGTAATTCCTTTAAATCCTTTTCGTTGTATTCATAAAGAGTTATATGATCCTCTGGCTGTGCTAATTTGCTAATTGCATAACAGATTAAACTTGTATCATATTTATTTGCACCATAGGTTTTTCCGAAGATTTCATATTCGTGAGGTGCGTTTTTTAAAATATAAGTTGCATTGTTGCCGGAGTTTTTGTCGCCATTCTCTTTTCGTGCACGAATAATATCATCAATTGTGGTAAAAGCGTTAATTTGTCCGGCAAGAGAGGATGGGGCATTTATAAAATCAAATCCTGCCGTCCGTATTAAGCGATACATAAAAAGATAATATGGCGTTGCATTATTTCCACTACATGGAAGGAAGTAGAAATATAACCTTTTATCTTTGTGAGTATTGGAATAAAATCTGTTAAAAGCTGTTGGAACACTTTGTATACCCGAATTTCTACCTTCACATTTTTCGTCAGAAAAACTAATATATGTAACAGTGTTATGATATTGCAAAATTCCTAATCGACCTTGGTTATATTTGGCATCAAGAAATTCATCACAATAGTCATTTTCTACGAATTCGACTTCATAGTCCGACCTACCAGTGACTTCCATACATATTTGCCTCATGATAGGATCTGTCACTAAATAGTTGAAATATATACCGGTTTGAGCAGATTTTTGCATATTTCGTTTAATAATAAATTTCGGAATATCTCTATAAATCATAATTTAATATAAGAATCTCCTTTCTTGGCTGCCCTGAAATACCAATAATGTCACCCAGTGGAATATATGTGTAGCTATTTCTTGTCATCCATTCTTCGACAGCTGTGTTTGTGCTACCTTTATGCTCTAAAACATAAGAGAGCATACATGGAACATTTTGCTGTGTCATTTCATCAATAAATGTAAATAATTCTTGTTCTAATTCATCATCCCATCCTTTAAAACCGCGTTTCCCATCATTATAACTTCCTGTGGTAAGTTTATATGGTGGGTCCAAATAAAGGAATGTGTCATTGTTAACGGATATATGATTACCCAGGTTGATGAAATCATCACTTAAAAAGGTGATGTTTTTTTCTTTGATAACACGGCTAAAACTAATTAATTTTGCGAGGATGCAGTCGTTAAACCATCGCACTCCAGCAGTATTATTAAAACCATAATTACTGTTAAATCGGATTTGCTGTTGAAAGCTATATAGAATAATTGTAAATAGCATCCTTGGATCCTTTTTACTTTCAGGTAATTCATTATAAAAATCACGGGCTGATAAATAACTTTCTTTATTTCCCTTTTCGAGTTGATGTTTTTCTATGAATTTTTTTGCATAAATTATATAGTCATAAGTATCATATTTCTGAAAAGATTCTATAAGTTGTTTAACAATAAAATTTATGTCATTATAAATAATATTGTTTGAAGCAGAATTAATTCCGACATTAAAGCCACCACCAAAAACATCTACAAAAGTATCGGTTACAATCAGATTTTGTCTAATATATGGCATTACTTTTGCCTTGCTGCCTATATAATTTAGAGGTGATTCAAATACAATTTCATCTATAGGCTTTTTTTGTATATAAAAGAGATATTCATAGTGTTCTTTTTTGTTTTGTGATTTCCAGTTCTCGTATTTTTTATAAGGAATTTCTATGCGCTCGAAAGTGCTTTCATATCCATATCGCTTCATTATGGCTTCGATGAAATCCTTACTCATATCTCCATCATTGTTATAACTTAAAAATATGTGTTGAGCAGATGTTTTTGCGAGGATTCTATCAAGTAATATATGCACTTTATAGATTTTTGACCAATCTGAACGCATTTCGCTAGTGCTTCGGGAACCTGTTACTTTGCTTATTTTTTTTGGTCTATCATCTAATACCAAAGTCTCTAATAGATGATATTGAGTACCATATTGATTTTGTGTATATGGGGGGTCAAGATATAAAATGTTACATTGTATGTTCTCGATAATCTGTTCCAACTTATCAGTATAAACGTCAATATTATGCATGGGAAGAATACCATCTGATAAATCTATAAATTGAATGTTTTTCAATGCGCGTTCATCCCATTTTTTTAAAAATGCGCCATATACACCAGCAGTATTTGACACAAATGAAACTGATTCTATTAAACATGCTAGTAGATATCTATATTCCTCTTCGTTTATTTTATCATTTACAAACCATTCCTCAATTGTTTGTCGAAAGTAATCAACACGACCAGCATTATATGCTGATAAATACATTCTATCTGAGCCACCGGGAGAATAATTTGTATAAAAAAAACCTTCGATTATATTCTCATTAGCATTAAAAAACTTAATCGGATTGAATCCCAATGCATTAAATGTACATGAAGCAGCAACCATACGACCATAAGCATATGTAGTTGCACAATTTAAACTGTCGTTTATTATTACATTACATGTAGTTTTGAACGCATTTGCAATAGATCCTGTCCCGCATAATGCATCAAACAAAATTGTGGTCGGGGTTATTCTAACTTTTGTAGATATGATATTTTTTATTATATCTGTGATAGAATCTTTATTTCCTAAATATCTCAATTTTTGCCTTCTTTCATCCCATGGGGAGTATTATCTCTGTGGTTTTTCATCTGGAAGACCGACGCCCACTCACATGCAAATTTCCACGAATTGGCACAGGGGGGATGCTTACGCTTATAGCAATGGTGGTATCACCCATAATTTTATAAAACAATGAAACATAGCAGGATATATTTTATAACAATTTTGCCTGAAAGTTATGTTTTTGGCGTATTTTTCTTATACTTTTTGGGCGTTTTCTATGCGTTTTCTGCGCCTGAATTCACGCTGGTTTTTAGCATTCCGCGCCTTCTGACAGTCTGGTTTATCACAGTATTCCTGTCTTCCATTCCTCCTTCTAAGGAAGTCGCCACAATGGCGGCAGCATATCATGATACCTTCCGAACGGTCATCAGGCTGTCCCTTATTTTCCAGGGCGAGGTCTTCTGAGATCATTCTCGCCAATGTAAACCATGCTATATCAAACACGGGGTTTACGTCCGCCGAAAATTCAATATGGTTCGTTTTCGGATTCACTTTCAGGCGCATATTAAAATCAGGGATACGCTCAATCAGCTTATTAAGCAGTTCCCCATTTATCGTAAGGCTCTTCTGCAAATTCTCCATCCGGCGGCTGTTTTGTCGGATGGAGAATTTGATATTCAGCATAGAGTTCCATTTCTTTTATAAGATTTCCGCCAGCCGGACTCACGTCAATATCCAGCACACTGTGGATATTCTTGAATTTTTGAAAGAAGGGAAGGCCCTCAAAATATTTCCAGTGCCTCATAAAAATGGGCGGTGGTATACAACTTTTCCAGATCATTCATAAAGTCATGGATTGAAAAAATGCCGTCACGGGCGACCAGTTCTGCATCATATCCCGTAATATCAAACCCTTCTTCAGTAAGTTCCTGATACACAAAATCAATCCTGTAAGGGTGCATATTTTCTTTGCACCATTGAATGATCAGCTGGTCATATGGGATTTTGTTATCCCAGTCATCTATCTGTTTAGCAAGATTACATAAGCTGACAAGAAGCCCCCTGCCGGACACGGAATCATCAGAGGGAAAGTCTGGTTCATATCCCGGTTTGCATACTGGGAAAGTGCAGTATTCCTCGTCATCATTGGCAAGTATATAGTCTTTATATCGAAAAAGGTGATAGATGAGCTGCCACACCGCCGATTTCTTTCTGTCCTAAAATGTCGGTGTATCTGTCCGCTTTTGACGGGGCATAATCCCCATTCCGATTGTATGGTATACCCGTTTCTCCATATTGTTACATAGTAACCGTGAGCATAAGCGTCAGGAATTAGATTTCGGTTACATTATATCGTAAAATACCCTTGAAAACAATAGTGGACAGATAAATTGTTCAAAATCTGTTATACACCTGTTACTGCTCACGGTGCCTTGCACCTTGCTGCAAGGCATCCGGCCGGCAAAATAGCGGTTGCATGCATCCAGCCTCTCGCCGAAGGCGACTTAAAATAGGCTGGATACTGTTACTGGAGCACCCAAAGGGTGTGAACAGTAACAGATTGCTAAGATAATGATATTTTTTTACGTTTAAGGGTTTACATAATGAAAAAGTAGGTGCTAATATAAGAAATGAGGTCACACACGAAATAATTAATGAAGCAGCATCCGAGAACCCTCGCAAAATGGGGTATTTCGGGACAAATTAAGGAGATTTAAAACGATGATAAAAATATTATTTATTTGCCACGGCAATATCTGCCGCTCCCCAATGGCAGAATTTGTAATGAAGGATTTGGTAAAAAAGGCCGGAGCTGAAAAGGACTTTTATATTGCTTCCGCGGCAACCAGTACAGAGGAGATTGGAAATCCGGTACACTACGGCACCAGACGGAAGCTGCAGCAATTCGGCATCTCCACGGAAGGAAAATATGCCGTCCAGCTTCGGAAAGACGATTATGGGAAATATGACTATCTGATCGGGATGGAACAGATGAATATCCGGAATATGCTGCGGATATTGAGAGACGATCCGGAGCATAAGGTGTCCAGGCTGCTGGATTTTACCAATCGTCCCAGGGACATTGCAGATCCCTGGTATACCGGCAATTTTGACATCACCTACGAGGACATATTAGAAGGCTGTGAAGCGCTCCTGCAGGACTGCTGGCTGCGGCTGCGCTCCTAATGCAGACAGTACACTAATGTAGTGACCGCTGCTGCCGGCCGCCCGCACTGCACTTTAGAATCCGAACCCCGGACTCTAAAGTGCGTAACTCAGCAGTCTTTTCAGATTGTTGTGGAACTGCCTGTTCTGAGACTTCAGACGCAGGCGCTCCGTCCCAGACTTATCCTTATTGACATGCGCGTCATACTGCGCAAACAATGTGAGATAATTCGCATTTTTGTTGTGACCCCAATGGACAAGAACCCAGTTCATGGCCTCCGCATTCCAGTAATCAACCGGAATTTCCGCGTTTCTTAACACCGTCGTATATTCCAGCGCCTCCTGGCAGAGCTCGTCCAACTGTGTACGCAGCTCCTTTTCCAGACGGCTGCTTTTTCCCAGCTTCTCCAGAATCCTTGCGGAAATATTTTTCCTTTTTGATTCCCGCTCTAAAAGCCAGGAGCTTCTCTTGACCGTTTCCTGGAGCTTCATAGCAGCATTCCAGCAATTGACAAAAGAAAACTGCTCCTCCGTCTCTTTGGCATCTTCAACCGTAAAGGTACGGAAAACACGCGCCTTGTCCCCGCCCAATTTCCGGTCATACTCTTTCCGCTTTTCCGGATCCGAGAGAACCCGGTAGGCTTCCAGGATTTCCTGCATATCCTTCGTTGTATCTATATGATTGTGCATATTGGCATCAGGATGGTAAATCTTTGCCAACGCATTTTTTGCATTTGTAATTTCTTCCGGGGTTGCCTCCCTGGAAACTCCAAGAACATTGTAATATGTACGACCTGACATTGGAGTCCTCCCTTATATCATCATAGCCTATCTGCTCCATACCCACACAGATATATCCCGCCAATCCGTATATGTTCGGCCGGCGGTGAAATACGCAACAATAATATTACGCCACCAGGGAAGAAAAATCAAGACAGATTCCAGTTTTTGTGCAATTTGATCATTGCGGAGTTACTGTTCACGGTGCCTTGCACCATGCTGCAAGGCATCCGGCCGGTAAAATAGCGGTTGCATGCACCCAGGCCAGTGTCGGCAGGGCGTCCTTTTACTGCAATTTTTAAAGTAAAGAGGACATTTTGAAGACCTATCTCCGGGAAATATTTCAAAGCTGTATGGAGACATGTAAAAACAGCTATGACCGGAATTTAAGCGCCATGATCCGCATCCTGTTTTCACATTATGAAGAATATCGGGATTTCTACAGTCTTCTCAATGAACGAGACCTGATCTATATGCTGAAAGACGTGATCATAGCAATCTGCGGCCCCAGGCCCGAGGCATCGGCAATCGAAGCCTATTCCTCAGCCTTTGCCGCTTACTCCTTATACGGCTGGACAGAAGTCTGGTTCCAGAGAGGGATGAAGGAAAATTCAGAGGAAATGGCGTCTATGTTTCAAGGTCAGGGGTTTTGACTTAGATGTGAAGTTGTATCATAACGAAGCAGGCTGCGCTATCCAGAGCTAGAAACCTTATCAATATCCTAAAACCAGCAGATAAATGATATTTTATCTGCTGGTCATGCTTTGCAGAAAACCTGCCGTTCAAGTTTCCTGTATTTTTATATGTTTTTAGATCCATTCTGTTGTCTAATACTGACGCAGCTGGAACTTCTGCACCGATCCCTTCAGGTCATGCGCCTGCTCTAAGAGCTCTGACGCGGATGCTGCCGACTTTTCCGCGGTTGCGGCATTGGTCTGCACCACATCCGAGATCTGTTCCATCCCCTGTGTCAGCTGACGAAGCGCCTCCACCTGCTGTTCTGCAGATTCTGCGATCCTCTCCACCAGTTCTGTAGACCTGCGCGCGCCCAGAACACCTGCTGCAAGCGCCTCTGTCGTATCTGCTGACAGAGCGGTTCCCTCCTGCACCAGCTTAATGGAATCCTCGATCAAAGAGGTAATATTCTGCGCCGCCTCCGAACTCTTGTTCGCCAGGCTCTGTACCTCATCCGCCACTACAGCAAATCCTTTTCCTGTCTCACCCGCGCGGGCCGCTTCTACCGCAGCATTCAATGCCAAAATATTGGTCTGGAAGGAGATATCTTCAATCGTCTTGATAATACCGCCGATCTCCGAAGAAGATTTCGAAATATCCTCCATAGCCCTGGTCAGTTCTTCCATCTTTGTGTTGCAGAGTTCCAGCTGCCTTGCCGCATCCATTGAACTCTTTCTTGCATGATCCGCATCTGCGGAAGAACTATCTACCTGTCCCGACAGTTCCTGGATATTTGCCGTCAGTTCTTCCACTGCGGAAGCCTGATCCATGGCTCCCCGGGAAAGGATCTGTGCCCCGTCTGCTACCTGTTCGGATTCCGCCGTTACATGCTCTGCTGACTGGTTGATCTGTGAAAGCGCGGAATTTAGCGCCTCCAGAATCTGGCGCATGGCTTTCTGAATGGGCTGAAATTCTCCGCGGTAATCATCACCGATCACCAGGTCCATATTTCCCTGGGCCATCTGTGCCAGCTTGGCATCAATATCATTGATATATTTTTTTAATTCCTGTTTCGTCTCATGTATAGACTGTACCAGCATACCGATTTCAGAAGTATCCGGCTCCAGCGCAAACTCTGCCGAAAGATTCCCGCAGGAAATCTCCTTCATCTGGTCCCGTACCGCAATGACAGGCTTCAGAATCCTCTTTCTGGTCACCGTCTGATTGGTAATCTGGAGTGCCCCTACCATAACAAGTGCCAGAATCATTGCCAGTCGAATATAATCTGACCTTCTTCTAAGATTCTTGACCTCATTCCCGGTCCGTTCATCCAGATCCGATAAAAACTGCTCCTTTATAGAATTAATCTCCGCGATGGCCGTGCTGTATTCTGTTCCATAGACATAATTCAGAGCCTCTTGCAGCTCCCCTTCCTGAACCTGGTTCATGGCCTCTTCCTCTAACGGAACCAGTTCATTGGACAGAGAAGACATCTTGTCGATCATAGCCTGCTCCTGATCGGTGATTCCAATCTCCTGCATAGCCGCGACTCCCTGATCCCGGTTCTTCAGATTGTTGATCTCATTCCAGTAATTGTCATAGTGCTCCTGTTCCCCGGTTGACGCAAACGCACGCACCTCGTTGGTCAGATAAGAGGAACCGTTCATAAAACGGTTCGCGTTGTATGTAAGATTAAACCTGTCTTCATTTGCATCGTCAAGCTCACCGCTCACACTCCCGTAAACAAACAAAAGAACGATCACAACAACAAGCGCAAAAATAGACCCCCCATTTAAAATCATCGTCAATGTAGACTGGTTCATAGTTTTTTTCATCTCTGTCTCTCCTCCCCTTAGGATCTGCTGTTTTATCTATATTTATAACGATTCCTGTAAGCATACTCAATCAACTCCTGATAAGCTGTGTCTGGCAAATCTGACTGCTGATCCTCAGATAACCGTGAATCGTAACACCTATTGAACATTTTACATAAAATCGAACGAAATTTCAATAGAATCTGTCATATTCATGTGATAAACTTAATGTAAGTCAAAGACAGGTGGTTACTATTCACAGTAACAAAAGGAGGAAGACATTTATAATGGAACAATTGACATTATTTGATAACAGAACAGACAACGCACCTCTTGCCAGCCGCTTAAGGCCCGCTTCCCTGGAGCATTTTGTCGGACAGGAGCATCTCATTGGGCCGGGCAGGATGCTTCGCCAGCTGATCGAAAAGGACCAGATTTCCTCCATGATCTTCTGGGGCCCTCCCGGCGTAGGCAAGACCACCCTTGCAAGCATCATTGCCGGACGGACCCAGGCTGATTTTATCAATTTCAGCGCCGTTACCAGCGGCATCAAGGAAATCAAGGAGGTCATGAACCAGGCAGAGCAGAGCCGGCGCATGGGAATCCGCACAGTCCTGTTCGTGGACGAGATCCATCGGTTCAACAAGGCCCAGCAGGATGCCTTTCTGCCCTTTGTGGAAAAGGGAAGCATCACCCTGATCGGAGCCACCACGGAAAATCCCTCCTTTGAGGTCAATGCCGCCCTGCTCTCCCGCTGCCGGGTATTTGTCTTAAAGGCATTGGAAGAAACCGACCTGGTCCGGCTCCTGGAACATGCCCTGAAACACCCTGCCGGCTTCGGCTCCCAGACCATCCGAATCACTCCGGCACAGCTTAAAGCCATCGCCGCATTTGCCAACGGGGATGCCAGGACCGCTCTCAACACACTGGAAATGGCTGTACTCAACGGGGAAATCGATGCCAAAGGAATCACGATCACGGCGGAAGGGCTGTCTCAGTGCATCAGCCGGAAATCCCTTCTGTATGATAAGAACGGAGAAGAACATTACAATCTTATTTCCGCCCTCCATAAGTCTATGCGCAACAGCGATCCGGATGCAGCCATATATTGGATGTGCCGGATGCTCGAAGGCGGCGAGAATCCCCTCTACATCGCAAGAAGGCTGATTCGTTTTGCAAGTGAAGATATTGGAATGGCAGACAGCCATGCCCTGCAGGTCGCCGTGTCCGTTTACCAGGCCTGCCATTTCCTGGGCATGCCGGAATGCGACGTGCATCTGACCCATGCCGTCACCTACCTCTCACTGGCTCCCAAATCCAATGCTCTTTATCAGGCCTGTGAATCCTGCAAGCAGGATATCAGTAAAATGCGTGCCGAGCCGGTTTCACTGCAGCTGCGAAACGCCCCGACAAGGTTGATGAAGGAGCTGAACTATGGAAAAGGCTACGAATATGCCCATGATACAGAAGAAAAGCTGACCCATATGGAATGCATGCCCGAATCCCTGCAGCATCGAACCTATTATCATCCCACAGAACAGGGTGAGGAAAGGACGGCGAAAGAACGCTTCGAACGCATCCAGCACTGGAAACAGCAGCATTCACCGGAAAGGAGTTTATACCTATGAAATGCATCGGTATCGATATCGGGACCACCACCATCAGCATCGTCGTCATAAATACTGCGGACAATACCATCGAAGAAGCATATACCCTTGATAACGGAACCTTCCTCCCCTCCCCCAGCCCCTGGGAACGGATCCAGGATGTTCCCGCCATTCTAAACAAAACCGTGACCGCGCTAGAAGATATCCTGGACCGCATCCCCGGTATTTCCTCTATCGGTCTGACCGGCCAGATGCACGGCATCGTCTACGTCGATAAAACCGGCTTTGCTGTCAGTCCTTTGTATACCTGGCAGGACGGCCGCGGCAGCCAGCCTGATTTTGAAGACGGCAAAAGCGTCTCCGCATACCTGTCTGAGATATACGGCATCAAAGTCCCCGCCGGCTACGGAACAGCCACCCATCTGTACAACATCCGAAAGGGCCTCGTCCCTAAGGATGCCGTCTCCTTCTGCACCATCGCCGATCATCTCGGCATGCGCCTCACCGGACGCAGCCTGCCTCTGCTCCACATCAGCCAGGCCGCCAGCATGGGATTATACGACTGCCGGTCACATACCTTCCGGGAAGATATCCTGCTGGAACAGGGCGCGCTGCTCCCCGCCCTCCCCCGGATCACACCGGATTTCCTTCCCCTAGGCCATTTCCGCGGCATCCCGGTCAGCGTTTCCGTAGGGGACAACCAGGCCAGTTTCCTAGGCTCCGTCCGCGACGCCAGGCATGCCCTCCTGGTCAACATCGGAACCGGCTCCCAGATCTCCCTGCTGTCCGGCCGCCCCTGCGAGTGTCCCGGCATCGAGTCCCGCCCCCTCACCCGGAATACCTTCCTCCTTGCAGGCTCTGCCCTCTGCGGCGGCTCAGCCTTCGCAGCCCTGGAACAGTTCTTCCGGGAATATGCCGTAGCTGCCGGCGCCCCGGAGGTCCCCCAGTTCGACATCATGAAGAAGCTGCTGACACAGCAGCCCGATCCCGCAGAAGTCTGGACCGTCCGCACTACCTTCTCCGGCACAAGAGAACATCCCGCCGATTCCGGCTCCATCACCGGAATCCGCCTGGAAAACTTCTGCCCCGCCTCCCTGATTCGAGGCACTCTGGCCGGGATGGCCGAAGAACTCCACGATTTATACATCGCCATCCCCCAAGACCAAGACCCTGGCCAAGCCAAAACCCGCCTGATAGCTTCCGGAAACGGCATACGCAAAAACCAAGCCCTTCAGCAGATCTTGGAAGTCCGTTTCCAAATGCCCTTAGAAATCGTACCCTACCAGGAAGAAGCTGCCTTCGGAGCCGCAGTCGCTTCCCAAGCCGCAGTTGGCTCTCTATCTTTAGAAAAGTGGCTGGGCCTGGTTTAAAAGCTGCCGGCCCAGGAATGAACAGGAACAATTTATCCCTTGTTTTCTCCCCTGTCTTCCCGTATAATATACAGAGTCACTATTTAAGAACACAAAAAGGACAGAACAACCATGAATTTAAGAAGTAAACTAGCCGTCACCTGTGCCAAAGCCACCAGCACTTTGATCAAAAAGCTGAACCGCGGAAGCGGTGTCACCCTTCCCGGTTACGTTGCCCGCCTGATCGACCCTGCAATCCTCTCCACCATGTCCGGCATGGTCCGTGAAAAGACCATCGTCACCATGGGGACCAATGGGAAGACAACCACCAACAGCATCCTATACCACGCCCTGAAAGCAGAGGGCAAAAAAGTCATCATCAACCGGACCGGAGCCAATATGCTCAACGGCATCATCTCTGCCTTTGTCCTTGCAACGGACAAGCACGGGCAGCTGGATGCGGATTACGCCTGCATCGAGTGCGACGAGATCGCATCCGTGCGCGTCCTTCCTCAGTTAAAGCCGGACTGCGCGCTGCTGACCAACATTTCCCGTGATCAGCTGGACCGTTTCGGCGAGGTGGACATTACGTTTCAAAAATTAAAAACCGCCGTCACCAGCGTACCGGACAGTACCCTGATCATCAACTGTGACGACGTGCTCTCCTACACTCTGGCCGCGGAAAGCAAAAACACCTGTGTCACCTACGGGATCAATGAACAGATTTTTGACGAGATCTCCCGCTCCGAAATCCGGGAAAGCATTTTCTGCCGTACCTGCGGAAAAAAGCTGGATTACGAATTCTTCCACTATGGGCAGCTAGGCATTTACCGTTGCCCCAGCTGCGGACTGACACGGCCCAATCCGGACTATACGGCGGCCAATGTGGATTTCCACGACGAGGTCTATTCCTTTGATATGGACGGGATGCGGATTGATTCCACCGCCCGGACGCCCTACAACATTTACAACACCCTGTCCGCCTATGCCGCTCTGATGGCGCTCCCTGCGCCCACAGGACATTTTAAGGATATGATCGAATCCTTTGATTACGGCAATAACCGAGAGAGCATCTTCACCATCCACGGAGCCCGGGTTCAGCTTCATCTGGCTAAGAATCCGATCGGCTTCCAGCAGAAGATCTCCCTTGTGTTAAAGGATTCCAATCCCAAGGACGTGATCATCCAGATCAATGACACCTATCAGGACGGCGAAGATATCTCCTGGCTGTGGGACGTAGATTTCCAATACCTGGCGGATGCCAATGCAGCCACCATCACCACCAACGGCACACGCCGGCACGATATGGGGCTGCGGCTCAAATATGAGGATATCGACTGTGATTCTACCACGGACCTGAAAGGCACCGTTGAGACGCTGACAACGACAGGCACGAAAAACCTGTATGTGATCGTGAATTATTCCGGACTCTACCGCACCAATCATCTGCTGGCCGGAATGGACGACAACCGGAAGGAGGCTGGGGAAAAATGAAAAAACTGACAATCGGACATTTATATCCTGACCTGCTGAACCTTTACGGAGACCGTGGGAATATCCAGTGCTTCCGCAAACGCCTGGAATGGCGCGGCATGGAGGCGGAGGTAATTCCTTTTCTGTCCGGCGACAGCATTGATTTTGAGAAGCTGGATATCGTACTCCTGGGCGGAGGATCAGACCGGGAGCAGGAACTGGTATGCCAGTATCTGCAGGACATCAAGATCGATTTCCAGAACTATGTGGAAGACAACGGCGTGGTGCTGGCTGTCTGCGGCGGCTACCAGCTCCTGGGGCAGTATTATAAAACAGAAAAAAAGACCATCAAAGGACTGGAGATTCTGGACATTTATACGGAGTGGGAACCGGAACGGATGATCCGCAATATCATCCTAAACAGCCCCTTATTCGACACACCGGTCGCAGGCTTTGAAAACCACGGGGGACGCACCTACATCGGAAACCACACGCCTTTCGGAAAGGTATTCTTCGGCCTTGGAAACACGGGAAAATCCGGCTATGAAGGGGTCGTTTACAAAAATGTGATCGCCACCTACCTCCACGGCCCGCTCCTTCCGAAAAATCCCCACGTGTGCGATTATCTTCTGGAAAAGGCTCTGAGGAGAAAATACGGGGAAGAGATTCAGCTGGATCCTCTGCCGGATGAACTGGAACACAAAGCAAACAGCTATATCGTTGAACGGTACAGCGATAAAAAATATGTCCTCAAGGAAACCATCAAGCGGTACACCTGATAAAATCAAAGCCCTCTCAGCAAGCGCTGACGGGGCATCAACTTCTGCGCATGTGTGTAAAGCGGTTGGGAATAGTAACATAAAAAGGCTGTCTGGGAGTGCTGTTTCTTTACAATCCATTTCTTTCATCTGAAACGGACTGCAGAAACACAGCATTTCCGACAGCCTTTTAGTACATCACTGCATTAATAATTAAGTAATATACATCTGTCACTTCTCCATTTTTATACGTGCCGCCTTGATGGCCTGTATGACCGGCAGATTCAAAACCGCCAGCCCATACACGATCAGAAGCTGCGCACCTGTCAGAGTCTGCACCTTAAATACCCCGTTGCTCGCCGGGATCATCAAAACTGCCGTGATCAGGCACAGCCCCAGAGCAAACGCCCCCAGCAGATACTTGTTGTTCCATAATTTTTTCGAAAGTATCACCGGCCTGTCATCCTTACAGTTAAATCCATGGACCAGCCGCGCGGTACACAATGTCCCGAAAGCCATAGTGCTTGCAAGCACCGCATTGCCAAAACGATATCCGATATAAAACGCGGCCATGGTCGTTACCGCAATCGATAAGCCTTCTATGCCGATCTTCTGCAAAAATACTTTCGTCAGGATCGATTCACTAACCGGACGCGGCTTCTCGTCCATCACATCCCGGGTATGGGGCTCCAATCCAAGGGCGATCGCCGGAAGGCTGTCTGTCAGCAGGTTGATGAACAGCAGATGCACAGGGGCAAAAGGAACCGGAAGCGCCGCAACAGACGCATACAGTACCGCAAGGATAGCTCCGAAATTGCCGGACAGTAAAAACTGGATGGAATTTTTGATATTCCGGTATACGTTCCGGCCATTCTCCACCGCCTTGACAATGGTCGCAAAATTGTCATCCGTCAATACCATAGATGCCGCATCTTTGGAAACCTCGCTCCCGGTGATCCCCATTGCCACTCCGATGTCCGCCTGCTTTAAAGCCGGGGCATCATTCACGCCGTCCCCGGTCATAGACACTATGCAGCCCTTGTCCTGCCATGCCTTTACGATCCGGATCTTATGCTCCGGCGTTACCCGGGCATAGACCGAGATATCTTCCACAAAATCCCGCAGCTCCTGATCTGACATGGAATCCATTTCCGAGCCTTCGCAGGCCCCGGAATCATCCTTTAAGATTCCAATCCGTTTTGCGATGGCTGCTGCCGTCACCTTATGGTCTCCGGTGATCATGATGGGCCGGATCCCCGCCTGCTTACATGCCTTCACAGCCTCTGCAGATTCCTCCCGGGGCGGATCCATCATGGCGATCATCCCGATAAAGGTCAGATGGTATTCGTCTTCCAGCGTCAGCTCACGGCCGCCCATAATCTCCTTATAGGCAAATCCAAGCACCCGCAGCCCTTCTTTAGAAAATTCCTGGTTCTGGGTCCGGATCTTCTCCTTGTCTGTTTCCGTCAATGGATGCACGCCCCCATCCGTCTGGATGTGAGTCATCCGGTCTAGCAGCACATCGACCGCGCCTTTTACAAGCATGGTGGGGCGGTCTTCCATCACATGCTGGGTAGACATCAGCTTCCGGTCACTGTCGAAGGGATTCTCCCCGAACCGGGGATATTTTTCCCTCACGCCAGAAGCATAGAGCCCGAACCGGTCTCCCAGGTTGATCAGAGCGATCTCCGTTGGATCCCCGATCTCCGTCCCATCCGCATTGGTGGCGTCGTTGCAGAGGATACTGCTCAGAAGCAGCATACTTTCCTGGGCATTTCCAAGATCAATCTCCTCCGCAGGAATACGGATTCCGTTGACATAATAATCTTCCACCGTCATCCTATTCTGGGTCAGAGTTCCTGTCTTATCCGAGCAGATAACAGACACACTGCCCAGTCCCTCCACGGCCTGGAGCTTTCGGATGATAGCATGCTCTTTCGCCATCTTCTGCGTCCCAAAGGAAAGCACAATAGTCACGATGGAACTCAGCGCTTCGGGGATTGCCGCTACTGCAAGAGCAACCGCGAACAAAAATGCGTCTCCCGCATCTCCGCCCCGCATCACCTGAATCCCGAACAAAATGCCGCAGAATACCAGGATCAGGATGGACAGCTTTTTCCCAAACTGGTCCAGGCTGATCTGTAAGGGCGTCTGCTTCTGAGAAGTCTGGTTTAAAAGCCCGGCGATCTTACCCACCTCTGTCTCCATCCCCACGGCAGTCACCACATAGGATGCCCGTCCATAGGTTGCAAAACAGCCGGAATAGACCATATTTGTTCGGTCTCCCAGGGAAACATCCCCTTTCACCGGCTCCGTGCTTTTCTCCACGGCCAGGCTTTCCCCGGTAAGAGCACTTTCATCTGTCTTTAGGCTGGCACACTCCAGGATCCGCCCGTCCGCAGGGATATAGTCCCCAGCGTCCAAAAGCACCAGATCCCCGACCGTCACTTCCGCAGACGGAATCTGAACAAGATTACCGTCCCGCATCACCTTCGCCTCCGGTGCAGACAGCTTTTTCAGACTGTCCAGCGACTGCTCCGCCTTCACGGTCTGCAGAGTACCCAGAACCGCGTTGACCGTGATCACGACCAGGATCACGGCCGCGCTCTCCACATCCCGCAGCAGCCCAGATACAATTGCCGCAGCGATCAGGATCATGACCAGAAAATCCTTATACTGTCCCAGAAAAATGTGAAGAATCGTCTCCTTCTTCCCTTCCGCCAGTTCATTTCGCCCATACTTCTCCTGGTGCTCCCGGACCTGCTGGGATGTGAGCGGTTCCTCGGAACCATTCAGCTTTTTCAGGACCTCCCTGCCCGGCACTTGATAATACTCACTCATATGAAATCCTCCTCACTGCAGATTTTCATAAACTACGTTGAACTGCTGTTCTGAACCGTAAGGACATGCACAACAAGCCCCATATATTTTTGCACGATTCCTTATCTGAATTGCTATCTATAGCTTTTACAATAAATCACAAATTTATAATATGATATCAGGGGCAAAAGGTCATTTCAAGCAGAAATCCTGCTGCTGACAGCCTTTGAGCAATCCGTTTCCATATAAAAACATGACGTTTTGACCTTGATGTCATAACCTGTACAATCCACAATGCCCTGCATCTTGCAGAAAAACATCCTGCCTGCCGGACAGTAGTTTCCTGCATGACCTGACTATGAAAGAGAGTCAGGCCTGCCCTATCAGATGAGCAGGTCTGACTCAGTAATAATCCATCAGATTCGTATCGGTTCCATGCTTTCGCAGGGAAACTCAACACATTTCACCCGGATTACACGATACCCTGTGCGGTCATTGCCTCCACAACCTTCTCAAATCCGGCAATATTTGCGCCTGCCACATAGTTGCCCTTGCATCCGTACTTCTCGGCTGCATCAGCCATATTATGGCAGATATTGATCATAATGTCTTTCAGCTTCGCATCCACCTCTTCAAATGTCCAGCTCAGACGCTCGCTGTTCTGGGACATCTCCAGAGCGGATGTTGCCACACCGCCCGCATTGGCAGCCTTACCGGGAGCGAACAGGATACCGTTCTGCTGCAGGTACTCGGTTGCTTCCATGGTGGTCGGCATATTCGCGCCTTCCGCAACTGCGATACATCCGTTTGCAGCCAACGCCTTTGCATCTTCCAGGTGCAGTTCGTTCTGAGTCGCACAGGGCAGGGCAATATCCACCTTGATGGTCCATACTCCTCTTCCCTCGTGATATTCGGAATTTGGACGGTAATTCTTGTAGGAGGTCAGTCTTTCACGCTTCACTTCCTTGATCTCCTTCAGCGCAGCAACGTCGATTCCCTCCGGATCATAGACCCAGCCGTTGGAATCGCTGGCTGTTACCACTTTCGCCCCCATCTGCTGTGCCTTTTCGATCGCGTAGATGGCTACATTTCCAGAACCGGAAACAGCCACCGTCTTGCCGGCAATGTCGATGCCGTTGAGCTTGAGCATCTCCTGTGTCAGATAAAGAAGCCCGTATCCTGTCGCTTCTGTACGTGCCAGGGAACCGCCGTAGGTCAGGCCCTTTCCTGTCAGAACGCCTTCAAACAGTCCGCGGATCCTCTTGTACTGTCCGAACATGTATCCGATCTCTCTTGCGCCTGTTCCGATATCCCCTGCCGGCACATCTGTATCCGCTCCGATATATTTGCAGAGTTCTGTCATGAAGCTCTGGCAGAAAGCCATCACTTCCCTGTCTGATTTTCCCTTGGGATCAAAATCAGAACCGCCTTTTCCTCCTCCGATGGGAAGTCCCGTCAGAGAATTTTTGAAAATCTGCTCGAATCCCAAAAATTTGATGATTCCCAGGTTCACAGACGGGTGAAGACGAAGTCCGCCCTTGTAAGGCCCGATCGCACTGTTAAACTGTACGCGGTAACCCGTATTTACATGGACCTGTCCGTTGTCATCTACCCATGGCACACGGAACTTGAACTGTCTCTCCGGCTCTACAAGCCTTTCCAGAAGAGCGTCTTTTCTGAACTTCTCCTCGTTCGCCTCCACAACGGTACGAAGAGATTCCAGAACTTCCTTCACAGCCTGATGGAACTCCGGCTCTGACGGATTCTTCTTCACAACTGATTCAATGACTTCATCAACATATGACATACTCAACATTACCTCCTCAACATAAAGAGCCGGACAGACAAAGCCGCCCGGCGAATAATATGACATTTTGCCTACCTGTCTATTTTATAAGCTATACCGGCGATTGTCAACAAAAAATTCAGCCGTACCGGCGAAAAAAATGTCGCGAAATAAGCTTATTCAACGACTTTCATGAAATTTTTGTGAAGAAACAGTTGACTGAACGAAAAAATATGTTATAATCTTCTGTAGTGCTAAATATACCCGAACAGTCGTATGATGCACAATACAAGGCTGGAGGGGAGGTTAGGTGTGAGTCTATGTCAAATGTAATCGTGAAAGAAAACGAGACGTTGGATAGTGCTTTACGCAGATTCAAAAGAAACTGTGCGAAAGCGGGCATTCAGCAGGAAATCCGTAAAAGAGAGCATTATGAGAAGCCAAGCGTAAGACGCAAAAAGAAGTCTGAGGCTGCTAGAAAACGGAAGTATAATTAATATGTGCAAAATGACAGAGTGCCGGAATCCCGGCACTCTGTTTTCTTTAGAATAAAGGAGTTTCGCCTACGAAAATCGCGCCTGTAGAATCAAAAAGACAGAACAACAGATTGTTCTATTATCATCTGCTGTTCTGCCATTTCTTACATATATATCAGCCGATCTGCCCTGCCAGGACCTCTGCCGCCTTTGCCAGTGCGTCCGGGATGCCTGCGGGATCTTTTCCGCCAGCCTGCGCCATATTCGGCCGTCCGCCGCCTCCGCCGCCGACACAGCCCGCAACTGCCTTGATCAGATTACCCGCATGGGCGCCCTTTTTCATGGCCCCTTCCGTCGCTGTTACCATCAGGCTGACCTTGCCGCTGTTTGCGGAGGCCAGGACAACAACGCCCTCGCCCAGCTTCTCCTTGAGCTGGTCTCCCAGGTCGCGCAGTCCGTTCATATCCACTCCGTCCAGTTCCGCCGCAAGGAGCTTCACCCCGGACACTTCCTTTACCTGATTTAGGATATCCCCTGCGGCATCCTGCGCCATCTTGCTCTTTAAGCTTTCCACTTCCCCGTGGAGCGCCTTATTCTCTGAGAGCATGTGGGTGATCTTGTCACCCAGGTTCTCCGGGGTTGCCTTCAGAAGCTTCGCCGCTTCACGTATTTTCTCTTCCAGAACGCCGTAATAATTCAAAAGTCCCTTGGAAGTCAGCGCCTCAATACGCCGCACGCCGGCCGCCACGCCTGTCTCGCTGATGATCTTCATCGCCATGATCTCCGACGTATTCCCCACATGGGTACCGCCGCAAAATTCGATGGAGTAATCCCCCATATTCACGACACGCACAACATCTCCGTACTTCTCCCCGAAAAGAGCCTGTGCCCCTGTCTTCCTTGCCTCTTCAATAGGCATATTTTTTATATCCACGGTCAATGCCTTTGCAATACTTTCATTGACCAGATTTTCTACCTTCTCCAGTTCTTCAGCGCTGAGTGCAGAAAAATGGGTGAAGTCAAACCGAAGCCTGTCCTCGTTGACGCTGGATCCAGCCTGCTCCACGTGAGTTCCCAGAACCGTGCGGAGCGCTTTCTGGAGCAGATGCGTGGCGCTGTGATTTCTTGCAGACAGAGCACGTTTTTCCGCGTTCACTTCCAGCTCCGCCTGGTCGCCGGTCTTGATCATACCCTTAACGACACGCCCCACATGGCCGATCTTGCCCCCTAAGAGCTTGATCGTATCTTCCACCTGAAATTCCCCTTCTTCGGTCCGAATGAAGCCGGTATCCGCCTCCTGGCCGCCGCTGGTCGCATAGAACGGTGTTTCCTCTACAAAAACAGTGCCTGTCTCTCCGTCTGAGAGCGCATCCGCCAGTTCGGTCTCTGAGGTCAGGACCGTGATCCGGGACCGGACGCTTAGATGGTCGTATCCCACAAAGGTACTGGTCACACTGGGATCAATGGACTCATACACGGTCACATCCGCCCCCATATAATTTGTGACTTCCCGGGCGTCTCTGGCCGTCTTCCTCTGTACCTCCATGGCAGACCGGAAGCCTTCCTCATCCACCGACAGCTTCTTCTCTTCCAGAATCTCCTTGGTCAGATCCAGCGGGAAACCATAGGTATCATAGAGCTTGAATGCCGAATCCCCGGACAGCGTGCGCTCTCCCTTTTTCTCCATCTCTGCGATCAGTTCGGACAGGATTCCCAGTCCCTGGTCGATGGTCTTATTGAACTGCTCTTCCTCTTTTGCGATCACCTTCAGGATAAAATCTTTCTTCTCCTCCAATTCCGGATACCCGTCCTTAGAGCCTGCAATGACCGTCTCCGCCAGCTTCGGAAGGAAGCTGCCTTCAATCCCCAGAAGCCTTCCGTGACGGCATGCCCGGCGCAGCAGACGGCGCAGCACATATCCTCTTCCCTCATTGGAAGGCATAATCCCGTCAGAAATCATAAAGGTCACCGAACGGACATGGTCCGTGATCACCCGGATAGAAACATCATTCTGATATACGGTCCCATATTCTTTTCCGGCCAGTCTGCACACGTGATCACGCAGCGCCTTGATCGTATCCACATCAAAAATAGAATCCACATCCTGCACGACGGATGCAAGACGCTCCAGCCCCATGCCGGTGTCAATATTCTTCTGTTCCAGTTCGCTGTAATTGCCGTTGCCGTCATTGTCAAACTGGGTAAATACGTTGTTCCAGATCTCCATATAGCGGTCGCACTCACAGCCTACCGTACAGTCCGGCTTGCCGCAGCCGTACTTCTCCCCACGGTCATAGTAGATCTCCGAGCAGGGGCCGCAGGGGCCTGAACCGTGCTCCCAGAAGTTGTCTCCTTTTCCGAATTTGAAGATCCTCTCCGCCGGGATTCCCATCTTTTTGTTCCAGATCTCAAACGCCTCGTCATCCTCCACATATACGGAAGGGTACAGCCTGTCCGGATCCAGTCCTACGACCTCTGTCAAAAACTCCCAGGACCACTCGATGGCTTCATTTTTGAAATAATCTCCAAACGAAAAATTCCCCAGCATTTCAAAAAAAGTACCGTGTCGTGCAGTCTTTCCCACATTCTCGATATCCCCTGTACGGATACACTTCTGGCAGGTGGTCACCCGTCTCCTGGGCGGAATCTCCTGCCCGGTAAAATATGGCTTCAGCGGCGCCATTCCCGAATTGATGAGCAGCAGACTCTTATCGTTGTGCGGCACCAGGGAAAAGCTCTTCATGGCAAGATGCCCTTTACTCTCAAAGAACTCCAAAAACATTTTTCTCAGCTGGTTCACTCCATATTGGTGCATTTGTTTCATCCTCCTATTAATCCACTGTTTTTCATCATATCACAGCGTTTTATGTTTGTAAACATTGAATTCACTGAAGAATCTTCTGTGCGTAATAAACGGACTGCATGGCGTCCTTCCCGTAAAAATCCGCCCCGATCATATCGGCATATTCCTGGTTCAGCACCGCACCTCCGACCATGACCCTGCAGTCCGGAGCTTCCTTTTTCAGAAGCCGGATCGTCTCCTCCATGCTCACTACAGTGGTCGTCATCAGCGCGCTTAAGCCTGCCAGCCGTATATCCTGTGCCCGGACTGCCTCCAAGATCTGTTCAGGCGGCACGTCCTTGCCCAGGTCAATCACCTCAAAGCCATAGTTTTCCAGCAATACCTTCACGATATTCTTTCCAATATCATGGATATCCCCCTTCACCGTTGCCAGGACCACCTTTTCCTTCTTTTCCGCCGGCTCCCCGCCCTCCGCGATCTGCTCTTTCAATACAGAGAACGCCGCCTTTGCCGCCTCTGCGCTCATCAAAAGCTGGGGCAGGAATACCGTCCCCTGTTCAAATCCCTTTCCCACATAATCCAGAGCAGGGATCAGGTGGGCATTGATAATATCAAGAGGCGCCTGATCCCGGACCAGAGTCTCTGTAATATGGTATGCCTCTTCCTTCAGACCTTTTTCAATCACTGTCTGAAGGCTCATCGCACCGCCGGGCGCATCGACTTTGCCGCCTGTACCAAGCTCCGCAAAAGCCCTTCCTCCGCTCTCAGTCACGGCAGTATTCCCGCCCGGAACAGTAGTCCCGCGCACCTTGCGTCCCGCATATTTTTCCACATAACGGCTACAGTTCTCATCAAAGCCCATCAGGGCATGATAAGCATCATAGGCCTCCATCATGGCCTCGGATGAGGGATTCACGATTCCGGCACTGAGTCCGGCGTACATTGCCATCATATAGAAGTTGGCATTCAGGATCGAACGGCAGGGAAGCCCGAAGGAAATGTTGGATACTCCAAGTACCGTATGCACCCCCAGCTCCCGGCGCACCTGTCCGATGGCCTCCAGCGCCACGGCAGCCCCTTTCGGTTCCGAGCTGATGGTCATGGCCAGCACGTCAATGACGATATCCTTTTTTTCAATCCCATACTTCGCCGCTTCCCGGATGATCCGTTCTGCTATCTGTACCCGACCCCTGGCAGTAGCCGGGATTCCCTCTTCATCCAGTGTCAGCCCGATTACCACACCTCCGTATCTTGCAATCAGAGGGAACACCGCATCCATGGATTCCTGCTTGCCGCTGACCGAATTTACCATAGGCTTTCCGTTGTAGATCCGAAGCGCCGCTTCCATGGCCCCCACATCCACCGTATCAATCTGCAGAGGAAGGCTGGTCACACTCTGCAGCCCTTCCACTGCCTCCACCATCATGGCCGCCTCATCGATATCCGGAAGGCCTACGTTCACATCCAGGATATGTGCCCCTTTTTCTTCTTGCAGGATACCTTCTTTCAATATATAATCCAGGTCATGGTCCTTCAAAGCCTGTTTGAACTTCTTCTTTCCGGTAGGATTGATCCGCTCCCCGATAATCTTAGAACCCTTTCCCAGGACTACCGCCTGTCCATAGGAAGAAACCACGGTAAATGCTTTTTTCTCCACCGGTATTACTGACATATCCCTGCACGCTTCGATCATACTGCCAAGATGCTCCGGCGTAGTCCCGCAGCATCCGCCCACAACGGCCGCCCCTTTTACCACAATCTCCTTCATGGTCCTGGCAAACTCCTCCGGACTCACATCATAGTAAGTCTCATTGCCCCGCTGCTTCGGAAGACCTGCGTTGGGCTTCACGATCACCGGAATGGACGAGCAAGCAAGCAATTCATCCAGAACCGGCATCACCTGAACCGGCCCCAGCCCGCAATTTACCCCAAGGGCATCCACCCGAAGGCCTTCCAGCAGGCTGACCACGGCAGGAACATCCGCACCAGTGAGCAGTTTTTTCCTCTCATCGAAAATGGCGGTGACAAACACCGGCAGCTTCGTATTCTCCTTTGCCGCCAGCACCGCCGCCTTTATCTCATAGGTATCGCTCATCGTTTCGATATGGATCAGGTCCGCGCCCGCCTGTTCCCCGTAGATCATGGCCTCCTTAAACGCTTCATACGCGGCTTCAAATTCCAGATCTCCCATAGGCTTTAACAGCTTCCCTGTAGGACCTACGTCCAATGCCGTATAAACGCTGCGTCCGGCGCGGCGAGCCGCTTCCTTCACATGGCCTACGGCCTGTTCTATAATCTCCTGCAGAGGATAGCCTCCGTCTCTGAACTTCAAGGCATTAGCGCCAAATGTATTAGTCAGGACAAGATTGCTTCCCGCCTCGATATAAGCCTGATGGATGCCGATGATCTCCTCTTTGTGTGTTACATTCCATGTCTCCGGCAGTTCTCCCGGCTTCAATCCCTTCGCCTGGAGCAGCGTGCCCATTCCGCCGTCGAAAAACAGCAGCTTCTTTCCCAAATCTTCTTTTATCATAAAGCAGTATCCCTTTTCCTTCTATAAATACAATCTATCTTTTCACAGGCTTCGCAGCCCTGTCTGTGACACTTGACCGCAGTCCGGCCCGCCCCTATGACGGCTGTCACTGATTTAGACGGGGCCATCATACAGCTCTCCGTGAGCGTCAGTCCGATGCTCTTTGCACAATCTAGCATCCGGACCAGTTCCTTCTGACACTCTATGGAAAAATCCCCGTATCCCGGACTGAAACGCGGCCGCAGATACCGGCCTCCCGTCTCCATCTCCGCCTGAATCCGATCCTGGCATTCATCACAGTATTCCTCCAAAAATGCTGCAGCACATGCCTGCAGCACTACGGTTTTAGCCATATCTGTTTTAGATGTCCGGGACAAAAGCTGATCCACCCCGATTCCCAGGGTGGCCCCGAACAAGACGATCTTATCGCAGCCCCGGAGATTTTTCCCCAGGTTTTCGCTCCTTACGTTTAGGCTTCCGAACCGGATGTACTCCCCATCCGCCTGCTCTAAATCAAAGATGCGGTAGACCGACTTTCTGCTGCTGACCGACTGCAGACTCTTAAAGGAATCTGCGATCAGCCTCAAAGTCTGATCATCTACCGCATGTTTTCCATATCCAAGGTATCGGACAGCCTCTCTCATCAAATGGTCCATGTTCCGTTACACTCCCAATACACACAATCCGCTGCTGTACAGCAGTGTGTACGGCAGCGGAAATATTTGCTATACGGAAAGGCTGCCGACGGCAGGCTTTCCAGACTTCTCTCCGCCGTTCTTCCATGACAGGATCCGGTATCAGCACCGGATGATCTCCGACAGATTCGACATGATCTTTGCCGCCACGTCCGGCTTGTTCATGGAATAAATATGGATGTTCTTTACTCCGTTTGACAGCAGGTCAATAATCTGATCCGTGGCATAGGCAATCCCCGCCTGCATCATTGCTTCCGGGTGGCCTCCGAACCGGTCCAGCAGCGCCAGAAAGCGTCTTGGAAATACAGTGCCGGACAACTCCTGGCTGCGCTTCATCTGGGTAGCGCTGGTAATCGGCATGATCCCCGGAAGTACAGGAACCGTGATGCCCGCCTCCCGAATCCGGTATAAAAAGTTATAATGGATATCGTTGTCAAAAAACATCTGTGTTGTCAGAAAATCCACTCCGCTGTCCACCTTCTGCTTCAGATAACGGATATCATCTGCCTTGTGCTCATTTTCCACATGGCCTTCCGGATAACATGCCGCACCGATGCAGAAATCACCGTGCTTCCGTATCTCCTCGACCAACTCCCAGGCATAGCGGAAGCGATCCTCCGAAGGGAATATCATTCCTTCAGGAATGTCTCCCCGAAGTGCCAGTATATTTTCAATTCCAAGCTGTTTGAGATTGGCGATGACACTCCTTACCTCTTCCTTTGTGGAAGATGCACAGGTCAGATGGGCCAGGCTCAATACACCCAGGTCTTCCTTAATATGAGAAGCGATCCTTGCCGTATTCTTGCTGGTTCCGCCGCCTGCTCCGTAGGTCACGCTGATGTAAGAAGGCTTCAGCGCCGCGATCTTGTCCGTGGCATCCAATACCTTGTCAAACCCTGCATCTGTCTTGGGCGGAAACACCTCAAATGAAATATGTATCTTGTCCTCATTCAGCCTGTCAATGATCTTCATATTATTCTCCCAGTAAGTTTTTATAGAGTGCCTCATACTGTCTCGTGGAATTATTCCATGAGAAATCCTTTGCCATAGCGCGCTCTATCATCTTATTCCAGTCTCTCTTTTTATCATAGTAAATCTGTTCTGCATAACGGATCGTATTGAGCATCTCGTGTGCATTGTAATTGGTAAAGCTAAATCCGGTACCTGTCTTTTCATACTCATTGTATGCTTCTACCGTATCCTTGAGTCCGCCGGTCTCCCGAACGATCGGCAGCGTACCGTATCTGAGGCTCATCAGCTGACTCAGCCCGCATGGCTCAAACAGGGACGGCATCAGGAATGTGTCTACAGAAGCATAAATCTTATGGGACAACTCATCGGAGTAGTAGATGTTCGCCGAAACCTTTCCAGAATACTTCCACGCAAAATGACGGAACATGTTCTCGTACTTCGGGTCTCCTGTTCCCAATACCACAATCTGTACCGCATCCTGGCAGAGCTCGTCCATCACATAATCAATCAGGTCAAATCCTTTCTGGTCTGTCAGACGGGATACAATACCGATCATCATCACATGGGCATCCTTATCCAGCCCAAGTTCTTCCTGAAGAGCCAGTTTGTTCATCGGCTTCAGCTTCCGGAAATTATCAACTGTGAAATTCTTTGCGATCCTGCTGTCAGTCTCCGGATTCCAGTCCGTATAGTCCAGTCCGTTGACAATGCCGCAAAGATCATTGGACCGTGCATTCATCAGGCCGTCCAGCGCTTCGCCGTAAAACGGAGTCTTAATCTCCTCAGCATAAGTCTGGCTCACCGTTGTCACCTTGTCCGAATAGACGATACCGCCCTTCAAAAGGTTGGCGTCTTTATAAGCTTCCATCTTATCCGGAACAAAATAATACTCCGGAAGTCCGGTGATTCCCCGTACCGTCTTCGTATCCCATACGCCCTGGAACTTCAGGTTATGTATTGTCATGATGGTCTTGATCCCGCGGTAATATTCACCTGTATACCGGAAATTGTCCAGATAAACCGGAACCAGTCCTGTCTGCCAGTCATGGCAATGTATCAGATCCGGCCGGAAGCCGATCACCGGAAGAATACTTAATACTGCTTTTGAAAAGAAAGCAAACTTCTCAATATTCCACTTTGGATCTCCTTCATAGGGCGCAAACCCGTTGAAGTAATGCTCGTTATCAATAAAGTAGAACTGAACGCCTTCATATTCACACTTGAGAATACCCACATAGCGATCCTGTCCTGCAAGATTCATATAAAAGTGGTCCACATATTCCAGCATATCCTTCCACTTCTGGTACATACAATTGTACTTTGGCAGCACAACGCGCACATCGTACCTTTCCTTGTCAAAATATTTTGGCAAGGATCCTGCTACATCTGCAAGTCCTCCTGTCTTAATAAATGGTACACATTCCGAAGTTGCAAATAAAATGTTTTTCATAGCTAACAAACCTCTGACCCTTTCTTAGTATCTTCTCAAAATAGTATGATTATTGTTATTATACCTCATTTTTCGTACATTGAAAAGATTTATCTTGTAGGAATATTGGCTAAATTTTGTTTTTCTTTTGGGAATTTTGTTTTGAACGGTGAAATCGTCGTTTATTGATTTGATTTATCTATGCTTGTACTCCAGCTGTATCGTGTCTGCGATCAATGCGATGAATTCAGAATTGGTCGGCTTTCCTTTTCCGTTACTCACAGTATACCCAAACAGTTCATCCAATGTATCCAGCTTCCCCCGGCTCCATGCCACCTCGATCGCATGTCGGATGGCTCGTTCGACCCGGCTGGAAGTAGTCTGGTACTTTTTCGCTACAGTTGGGTACAGCACCTTGGTAATCGCATTCAGAACATCCATATCTTCAACTGCCATGATGATAGCGTCCCTCAGATAATGATATCCTTTGATATGGGCTGGTATTCCAATTTCGTGAAGCATATCTGTAACTCTATTTTCCAGGTCATCTTCTCGAATCTGCGTATTTTCTATTACTTCTTCAACTCTCCTTTCATGGCCTCGAAATGCCTTTCTTACGGTCTTAATCCTGTTCAATAATATCTCGTTATTGAAAGGTTTCATAACATAGTAATTTGCACCTTTATCAAAAGCATCTTCTGTAATTCTTTCCTGTCCGACTGCTGTAACAACAATGAAATATGGCGGCTTCGACATGGATTTGTCGTGATTGATATGTTCCATCACAGTAAGGCCATCCATTTTCGGCATGATCAGATCCAGAAGGACAACATCTGGCTGTTTGTCTTTGATGATCTGGCACATTTCCTCGCCGTTCTTCGCTTTTCCTACTATACTCAGCTCTTTGTCGACACTTATGATCTCTTCGAGCAGATTCAGCATTTTCTCATTGTCATCAGCGATAGCTACGGTCAATTGTTCCATACCTTTTCCTCCCGACAGGTCTTTTCTATACCGCAGAATTACCACTATCACGTCCTATTATATCTACACGACATTACAGAATCAAGGATATTTTGCCGTGTTGATTCGACATGTAATGTCGAAGATTTTATATTTTTACGCGTTTTCTGACATGAATTGTCGATTCTTTTCAGCAACTGTCCTGTAGAAAATCAGTTTCTCCTTTTGAATGCTGTCATTCTCTGCCGCAGGGCAGGCTGCACGTTACTGCGCCTCCCGTACCATAGTTTCTGCAAAGATGCCGTATCCTTTCGTCGGATCATTTACAAATACATGGGTCACCGCGCCCACCAGTTTACCGTCCTGGAGAATCGGTGAGCCGCTCATTCCCTGGATGATCCCTCCTGTTTTGTCGAGCAGCTCCTGATCCGTCACCTGGAACACGATTCCCTTGTTGACTTCCTTCGGTTCCGGATCCACGCCGGTGATCATAACGGCGTATTCCCGAATCTCATCCTCCAAAAAGCAGCGGATCACCGCCTCACCTGTGTGGATTTCTTCCTTCGGAGCTACCTGGACGGGAATCTGCTCCTGAAACAGATCATCGATCTTATCCACAGCCCCGTAGATTCCGGCTTCCGTATTTTTGTCAATGCTTCCCAGCCGGTTGAACGAATTATATACGATCAGCCCTTCCATGCTTCCAGGAATCCCGTATTCTCCTTTTAGTATAGAACGGATACTGGTTTTATACAAGCTTCCTTCTTCAATTTCCATCAGAACATTGGTATCCGCGTCGTGGATTCCGTGTCCCAGCGCTCCAAATCTGCTGTTCTGGTTCAGAAAGGTAATGGTACCCAGTCCCTGCACATTGTCCCGGACCCAGATTCCCAGTTTATAGTCATTGGGGGAATTTTCCACTGCCTCCAGGCTCACATCCACTGTCTCATCCTCTCTTCTCAGTGTCAGAACAACTTCATTGTCCGTCAGATTTTTGAGGACCTGGATCAGATCGTCTTTTCCGCTGATATATTCCTGATTGATTCCTATAATATAGTCGCCTGATTTCACCAGATTGTCGGCAGGATCATACTCCTGCCCGTCCACGCCTTCGATGGTCTGTGTATCCAGGACGAGAACGCCGTCCGTTTCCATATAAATACCTACAGGCATACCTCCTACCAGAACCGTATCTTCCCCAATGTCAATGGTGCTGACCTCTTCCTGGGGAATATAGCCTGCCGCAGTCCAGCCCAGACAGCCGGAAGCCAGCAGCCCGGTAACAAATACTGCCGCCAGCATAAAACTTTTGATTCCTTTGCTCTTCATGCCGCCATACATCCTTCCTGTTCTCATTTTCTCACTTGTATATTGCATTTATACCCAAAGCCGAAAAAATTTCCAGCTGTGCGGTTGGATGCTCCAAGGGCATCCAATCCATTTATCCATTCGCAAAAATCGTGCTGACGCACTCTTACGTCTACTAACGCAACCGCACAGCTAGAAAAATTTTGTTTCCTATAAATTGAGGGTCTTTGCACACAAAAACGAATACCGCTCAGTTTTTGGTATCCGTTTTTCAGCTTTATCATTATTATATGGACTCAGAAAAATTTCACACTGGTATTCTTATTCACAGATTTCCTTTTTTTTCAAAAAATTAAGAACAAGAAACGGAGTCCTCCTGCTTCAGAAAAAAAGACCGCCATCTCTCTGTGATGACAGTCTCTTTCTATGCGGAACGCGTTCCTCATATTTTTATGGTTCAGAACAACAAGCATCTCTTTCGTCTTCTGTTCTGAATCGTAATCTTTTTTATGCTTCCGCTGCCGCGCGTGCAGCGATCTCTTTTTCCTGTACGTCAGACGGAGCCTGCTCATATCTGGCAAATGTATATTCGTAGGTCCCTCTTCCGCCGGTCATGGAGCGCAGGATCGTGCAGTATCCGAACAATCCGGTCATGGGGATGTCGGCCTCTATCACCTGCTTGCCGCCTGCGATCGGGTTCATGCCCAGTACACGGCCCCGGCGCTTGTTCAGATCTCCCATAACATCTCCGGTGTAGCTGTCCGGAACGGTTACCTTCAAAGATACGATGGGCTCTAAGAGGACCGGTGAAGCTTCCATGAAGCCTTTTTTGAATGCCTGGCAGGTTGCGGTCTTGAACGCCATTTCCGAAGAATCTACCGGATGGTAGGATCCATCATAAAGGATGGCTTTCACGCCGACTACCGGATATCCGGCCAGAGGTCCCTTCACCACAGAATCCTGGAGTCCCTTTTCCACTGCCGGGAAGTAGTTCTTCGGCACTGCGCCGCCGACTACGATCTCTTCGAATACATATGGAGTCTCCAGGTCTCCGGAGGGTTCGAATTTCATCTTGACATGACCATACTGTCCATGTCCGCCGGACTGCTTCTTATACTTGGTATCCACGTCGGAATTTTTGCGGATTGTCTCACGGAAGGCCACCTTCGGGGTCTCCAGGATAATCTCTGCTTTGTATCTGGACAAAAGCTTGCTAACCGCGATCTCCAGATGCTGGTCGCCCATACCGTAAAGCAGAGACTGACGGTTCTCGCTGTCAATGACAGCCTTCAGTGTTACATCCTCCGCCATCATACGCGCCAGAGACTGGGATACCTTGTCTTCTTCTCCTTTATTCTTGACACGGTATCTCATATATGTATACGGTACGGAATACTCGGTCTTGGTATACAGCACCTGTGTATTCTTAGTAGAAAGAGTATCGCCTGTCTTCGTATTTGCCAACTTCGCGATAGCGCCGATATCTCCCGCAAACAGCTCGCTGACCTCCGTCGGCTTGTTGCCGCTCATGATATACAGCTTGCCCGGTTTCTCCTCTGCCTCGCTGGTTGCGTTGAAAAGAATGTCATCGCCTTTGAGTACACCAGAACATACCTTTACGAAGGAATATTTTCCGATAAACGGATCCACCATTGTCTTGAATACATAAGCAGTCTTCGCCTTGGAGAAATCGTAATTGCCTTCAAAGATATCGTTGGTCGTCCGGTTGATTCCCGCACAGCTTCTCTTGTCCGGGCTTGGGAAGAAACGCACGATATCGGACAGCAGGTTCGCCGCACCCTGCGCTTCAATATTGGACCCCATTGCCACCGGTACGATATCTCCGCCCATTACTTCAGTACGCATAGCCGCGCGGATCTCTTCTACAGAAAATTCCTCACCGCTGAAATAACGGTCCATAAACTCTTCGCTTGTCTCCGCCACCGCTTCCATCAGGGCATCCCGCAGGGTCTCTAGGTTCTCCTGGCAGTAATCCGGAATCTCACATTCTTCTCTCTGTCCGATGCCGGTGTATCTTCTTCCCGCGTTCTTGATGATATTGATATATCCG
>Ga0137307_100410_pt1 | contig 59081 bp, 50 predicted proteins | sample NAcewD2O_March_2_FD_97180 | JGI IMG/M metagenome (GOLD analysis project Ga0137307, IMG submission 97180) | Mouse cecal microbial communities from Vienna, Austria - N-Acetylglucosamine amended D2O_March | ecosystem: Host-associated > Mammals > Digestive system > Large intestine > Cecum | place... | reverse complement strand
TGTAAATTTCTGACATTTTCAAGCAGTTCCTTTCGCATCTGATTACCTCCTTCGTCTAATAGTACATCATTGCATTAGTAACCGAGTAAATATCGCCCACAGTTCACTTCAGAATTAATGTACAGTGAGCAAAAAAACAGGAGATACCTGGTACGGTATCTCCGAAAAAGAATCAGCTTAGACTTCCTACGGCGGCATTATCCGCATCAGGTATAAGGGTCGAAGTTGATTACTTCCTCTCAGCCTGCCGATACAAGCTCCCCTGAATATTAAATTTTCTTTTTTAGTGTAGCACTGGTGTTGGGGTTTGTCAATCACCTTTAAGGACTTGAATTTCCAAAATATAAATCAATGGTTACAGTTCACGGCCCAACCGGCCGCGAACTGTAACGCATCCAGCCCATTGAAAAGTCGCCTGACGGCGAGGGGCTGGATGCACGCAACTGCTATTTTACTGGCCGGATGCCTTGCAGCAGGGTGCAAGGCACCGTGAATAGTAACGTCATTTCAGATATCCAGCTCCGGCGGCTCGTCCAGATGCTCTGAAACATATTTCCCATTTTTCTTCCTCTGCCTTACGCACTCGGTCAGCAGATATTCGATCTGTCCGTTCACGGATCGGAAATCATCCTCCGCCCATGCGGCGATGGCATTGTACAGCTTTTCCGACAGCCGCAGAGGAACCTGCTTCTTTTTTGATTCTGCCATAGCTTAATACAGGCTTCCTGCGTTTACGATGGGCTGTGCATCATGATTGCCGCAGAGCACCACCAGCATATTAGAAACCATAGCCGCCTTTCTTTCTTCATCCAGTTCCACCATATGGTTCTCATTCAGACGGCTCAATGCCATCTCTACCATACCGACCGCGCCGTCCACGATCATCTTCCTCGCGTCCACAACTGCGGAAGCCTGCTGTCTCTGGAGCATCACTGACGCGATCTCCGGTGCATAAGCCAGATGGGTGATGCGGGCCTCAATGATCTCCAGACCGGCTTCGGTCACCTTCTGCTGGATCTGCTCCCGGATCCGGTTCGCCACCACTTCACTGGAACCCCGCAGACTGCCTTCGTCCGCCACGCCGTCCCCTGTGGTGTCTACATTGGGCGATACATCATAGGGATAGATCCGGACGATATCACGCAGCGCGCTGTCGCACTGCAGGGAAAGGTATTCTTTATAATTGTCTACATTGAAGACTGCCTTCGCCGTATCCATCACTTTCCACATCACCGCGATCCCGATCTCCACCGGGTTGCCCAGACAGTCGTTGATCTTCTGGCGGCTGTTATTCAGAGTCATAACCTTGAGTGAGATCTTATTGCTCGCCGGCACTTCTGCCTGCATGCTGGCGCCTTCCATGGAAATAGCAAATGATTTTCTTGCGCCTCTGTCTACGTCCCCGCTCTGGCTCAGCTTTGTCTTGGCCGCCGGATTGACGCTGGCGCAGAATGGATTCACATAATAGAAGCCTTCTTCCTTCAAGGTTCCTATATACTTTCCAAACAGGGTCAGTACGAGAGCCTCCTGGGGCTTCAGAACCTTCAGGCCGCAGAACGGGATCCAGCCCAAGGCCAGCCAGATGCAGCTGATGATCAGCAGGATGGGAAGCCCCTTCCTTGAAATAATGATCCCGCCCGCAACGGTGCCCGCGATCGCTGCCAAGTACAGCAGTAAAAAGAGCATCAACATGGCAATGCCGTTTTTCTTGTTCGTCAGTACATTTTCTTTCATGTCTCATGTCCTCCTTATAGAATACATCTGATGAAAAATCTTGTTGATTTGTTTTTGCATTTATATGATATCATTTCGATATCGTTTTGTCAACACATAACCCACATATAATCAGAAAAACGATTTAAAAAGAGAAAAGGCCGCCTCCCTTTTCTATATAAGGAGACAGCCTTTTCTTTTTCATATTTCCTGTCTTAGAACAACCCGCGAAGCGTATTCCCCGCCGCGGTGAATCCGGTTCTCAGCAATCTTCATATCCACGCTGTTGAAACCTTCCCTTGTATTCCGGTTAGGAAAGATAAAGTTTTCCGCTCCGGATGTCACCGTCACCCGCAGCTTATGTCCCTTCTTAAATGTGTGGGACAGTTTGGTCGTCCGGATCTCTACCGGATAGACTTTTCCGGGCTCCATAAATTCCGGATAGATAAACTGATTCCGATACCGTACGCTGATCACGCCGTCCGCAAGCTTCATGGACCGTCCGTTTTCATCCACATCAGTGATCCGTACTACCAGATCGGTATCCTCACAGTCCGAGGAAATGTAGATCTTCGCCAGGGCATCCCCGGTGATGGTCAGATCCTTGACCAGGCGTTGTGTTGAATAGCAGAGGATATCTTTCCGCTTCTCTTCCTCCGTGTAATCCTCCGGCACCTCCAGCTCATTTTCTGACATATCAATGATATGGACCGGCGGGTCCTCCGGGTCGTAGAGGTAAATGTCCTCCCCTGCCGCCAAAATCTTCTCCTTAGTCAGGCGGCCACGGTTCTCAGCCGCAGCGCAGGATCTCCCTTCCGGCTGCTCCTGATGAGATGCAGCGCAGCCTTTGTTTCCTGTCTGTTGTTCCTGATCCGGTCCATCCGTTCCGTCTCCATCCAGATACAGCACCAGCTCCTTTGTCCCCGGCACAGGCCAGTTGTCCGCACTCTTCCACTCATTGCTCCCCATGGTATAATATTCCACCTTCGGAGTCTTTTCGATTCCATTATCCACTCCGTTGACATGACGCTCCAGCCATGCAAAACAGATCAGGTCCATGTCATAGCGCAGGGCATTATTTCCCAGGGCAAACCCGTGGATGTCATAATTGGCATTGCCGCTGTGCATCCAGGGACCAAGGATGACTTTTTTCTCGTCATAATCCGCATACAGGTCCAGGGCTTCTGTGGTCCCCATCCCGTTGTCGTCAAACCAGCCGGACATGATCAGCGCAGGCACCCGCCGCGTCCCGAACCGGTTCTTCCAGCTTCCCCTCTGCCACAGCTCGTCACAGTCCATATGGGAAATCCATTTGCGCAGGAACGGTACGTCATACCCCAGGGCTTTCGGCGCCAGGTCCTCCAGGGGACGGATATTGAGCACCTCGTCCCAGTCGTCCCGCACCATTTTCTCCGCGTCCATACGCTGGCCGGACACGGCAAATGCCCATGCCAGCATGCCGGAATTAAAGCACCCTCCCCTTCTCGGCACATCCACAAAAGGGCTTCCGGAGCAGACGCTGCTGAGCATTGCTTTCAGATGTGGATTGCCGCTGGCGGCGGCCGCCCACTGAACATATCCCAGGTAAGAACCTCCGGTCATGGCCGCATCCCCATTGCTCCATGGCTGCGCGGCGATCCAGTTCAGCGTGTCGTCCCCGTCTTCCACCTCATAATACATGGGCAGCCATTCGCCTTCGCTGTCCTCCCGGCCCCGGACATCCTGGATGACCACGCCGAAGCCTCTCTGTACGAAACGGTAATACGGTTCCGTGTCATTTGACTTTCCGTAGGGGGTACGGACCAGCACCACAGGAACCGGCCCCTCCTTCTCCGGAAGGTATACGTCCGCCGCCAGACGGACACCGTCCCGCATGGGCACCATGAAAGTCTGGACCGGCCGGACACGGAAGATGGAATCCTGATACATCTCCTTCCACCTTGCCAACAGCGTCCTGTCCTCACAGCCCTCCCGCACGAGCAGGGAACAGCAGTCCCTGGCAGGCGTCATAAAGGCGATGATCTGCCCGTTTTCCACCAGCAGGTCCTCCGGAAATTTGATTCCGCGTTCCACATACTCCGTCTCACTCTTCCGTTCATAGAGGGTACCGGCCGTAGTCTGAAAGCCCTCCTGATTGTCAGCCAGGGCGCGCTCATATTCTTCCGTATGGAGAAGGGCGTTCAGGACATCCATCTTCCCCAGCTTTTTGTACCACTCCTCTTCCTTAGTCAGTTCTTTTTTCTCACCATACTCTCCCGTTTCCACATTCAACGGCCTATGGTAAATATGTCCTCCTTCTTTTTCGCAGATACCATATTGGATACCTGACAGATAAAATCCCCAACGCTCCATAGTTTCTCCTTCCGCTATTTGCTGCCAATCTGTATTTTCTATGCGCCAATGACCGCCCTGATCAAATACGCCACCAGGATTCCTGCATAATTCCCGCATACTCCCCCGACTACACCCATGAGCAGCCCAACGCTGATGAGCCGGTTCCATTTCGCACTGGACGCTACCAGGGAAGCCGTCGTTCCATCGGCAATGGCTCCCGTGATACCCAGGATCACGTACTCGTAGGGCACCTTAAGAAATCTGCTGATCACAAGATGGAGCAGGATGCTTCCGATGATCACGCAGAAGCAGAAAACGGTAATGATCATCGTGGAGCCGAAGAACGATGCCAGATCCACGCTGAATCCGATGATCGCAAGATACATCATCCCGAAAAACAGCCCAAGGTTGATATTTCCCCGCAGCCTGTTCACAAAAGGAATCTGCGCGACGATAATGGAAAATGTGGAGATCAGCAGCACCCTTCCCGCGCTGGCAAAATCTGATGGAAAGAAGGCTGAGAGCTTCGTGGCAATGGTCACGATGAATATGGAGATTGCCAAAAGCCACGCAATATCCTTGATACTCCATTTTTCATCCCCCATCAGCACCGGATGATCCCCTTCACCGACCCGCTCCCTTTCCTCCAGTTCAAAGGGCCAGAGCTTTTTCAAGAATTTTATATTCTGGAACAGCGCAGGAGCCGCAAACATCAAAAACAGCGTCGGCATGCCGATCACGTAATCCGCCGCGTTGGCCGCCGCAATGGTATCGTTGGCAGCGTCCAGCCCTACCGCAATGGCGGTCAGGTTGCCGCTGCCACCGGTATAGGTTCCCACGAACATCCCGGCGATCTTCCATCCCTCCGGCATCATCCCGCCGAAGATCACGCCGAACAGCGCCGCCATCAGGCACACGCTGAACACCGCCGACACAAGCGCGGCCAGCGCTTTTCCGGATAGTTTGGCCAGCTCTTTTAGGTTGACATTCAGCAGGTAGATGGAAATGGACATGGGTACGCAGTATGTAATGATCACCCCGTACACGTCCTGATTTCCCGGCACGATATGAAGGTTGATCAGGATCATTCCCAGGACGATCACCGTCAAAGCCGGTCCGATGTACTTAAAAATTTTAAACTTCTGCACCCACAGAGCAAATGCGACCATCAGGAGGATGACCGTCAGCATCGAATCCGTAGATTGAAAAATTGGAAACTGCATATTTTTTCTCCTCTTTTGTTTTTTTGCATTCCCCGGGATTAAAATGTCACTCCGAAGCCCGGTTTATCCAACAGCGTAAACGTATCCTTCTCCTGGGTAAATCCGCCTTCCACCGGATTTTCTTTGTAATATAAGAAGCTGTCGCAGTCTGCTTCTGTTACGTTTTTCTTGGCGGCTACCAGGCTCAAGCCTGCCGTGATCGCAAGCTTGGTCTCCATCATGCAGCCCACCATACAGGTGACGCCGTTTGCCTCCGCGATTGCATTAATCTTCTGTGCCGGATACAGTCCGCCGCATTTCATCAGCTTGATATTAAGAATATCCGCGGAGCCCAGCCGGCATGCCCTCGCCGCATCCACCGGGTCGTGAATAGATTCATCCAGCATCATATGGATTCCCTCCGCATGATTCCGGAGGTAGGCAGCTCCCTCCAGGTCCCAGTGCGGCAGGCACTGCTCTACCGCCTCAATGCCGTACTCCCGGAATCCCTTGAGAGCGCGCTGCGCTTTGGCGATATCGTATCCCTGGTTGGCGTCCACCCGCAGGCGGATCTCAGGGCCCACTGCTTCCCGGATCAGCTTCATAGCGCGGATATCCTCCCGGCAGTCGATTCCCGCCTTAATCTTTAAGATCCGGTATCCATATTCGGAAACGAATTTTTTCGCTTCGGCCGCCATTTCCTCCGGATTGCTGATACCGATCGTAATGTCGTTCTGCACCGTGCTGCCGAATCCGCCGAGGAGCTTGTATACCGGCTGTCCCGCCGTCTTTCCCATAAGGTCGTACATGGCCAGGTCCACCCCGCACTTTGCAGCTCCGTTTCCCACGATCACGCTGTCCATCATGACATGCACGGCTTCAATGTCCATGGGGTCCATTCCGATCAGTCCCTGCCGGAAAATGTCCAGCACCGCGATGACTCCGTCCACCGTCTCTCCGGTCACCGGCGCAAAGGGGGAAGCTTCCCCGAAGCCTGTACAGCCCTCATCCGTCTCTACACGGATCAGTACGCTTTCCAGGGATTCCACCGTGGCAAACGAAACCTTGAAGGGGGCGGTCAGAGGAATCTCAACTTTTTCTACTTTCATTCCTGTAATTCTCATCTGTTCTCTCCTTTTCATAAGCTCGATTCAGAAAATATCGAAATTATTCATTTAATATCACACATAATTTTACTATATATATAATTAGTAGTCAACCAATTTTTCTGTTGTCCAAACTAAAAAAAATCGTTATAATAATCTTTGGTAAGCATAGTTACATTAATATAAGGAGCATTTATGGCAGATAATAAAATCAGAAAGTACCGGAAAAAATTAAATCTGACGATCAAAGACCTGGCGGAGCGCACTGGTCTGTCTATCGGATATATTTCACAGTTGGAACGTGATGAGGCGGAGCCGTCCCTATCCTCCCTTCGGAAGATCGCGAAGGAATTTGATGTACCGATCTATGTACTGATCGAGGATGAAAAAGAAAACGGCGGACTGACGATCCGCAGGGAAGACAGGATCTCCGTGCATACGAAAAAAAATATCGTTGAATACGAATTTCTGACCCCTCTTCCTTCCCAAAATTTTTTGCCCAGGGTTTTGGTGATGAAGGCGGTCCTGCAGCCCCACTCCAGGGACAGTGAGATTCCGATCGTGCACCACTCTGAGGAAACGCTGATCATTCTTTCCGGCACCCTGCACCTGATGCTTGGAGACGATCTCATTGTACTCCGGGAAGGCGACACGACTATCATCCGGGAAGACATTCCTCACACATGCATCAATGATACGGATGATATGACGGAGGTCCTGTGTACCATCAGTCCTCCGGTGTGGGATACGCTGCATTTTCCGAAGTGAGCTTTCCCGGGGAAATGATCCATGCAGGAGACATGGCGGTTTGCTGCTTCACGGGAATAATCTGCATGCACGTGGCCGACAGCCGCGCAAATCGAAAATATTGGAGTTGACAGGTATGATGAAACCAAAGCTTTTAGTTGTGGATGATGAATCCGGCATCGTGGATATGGTCCGGAGTTATTTTCAATCAGAATATGATATCCTGACTGCGTACAGCGGCCGGGAAGCGCTCGAAAAGGTCCCCGCACGTCCGGACCTGATCCTGCTTGACATCAATATGCCGGAAATGGACGGGCTCACGGTCTGCCGGAAGATCCGGGAATATGTCAGCTGCCCTGTCTTATTTTTGACGGCGCGTATCGAATCCACGGATCAGATCGCCGGATTCCGGGCCGGGGCCGACGACTATATTGTAAAACCCTTTGACCTGGATGAACTCGGCGCCCGGATTGCCGCCCACCTGCGGAGGGAACAGCGCAGACAGGTGTCCGCGGCGGTACGCTTTTTCGGAGATCTGTCCATCGACTATTCCGCCCGGACCATGCATAGGAACGGTGAAAATATTCCCTTGTCCAAACGGGAATTTGACATTGTAGAACTGCTCTCTATGAATGCCGGGCAGGTCTTTGACCGGGAGCGGATCTATGAACTTGTGTGGGGGCTGGACGGCGACGGAAGCAGCGATACCGTGATGGAACACATCCGGAAGATCCGCTCCAAGCTTTCCGGGGTCTCGCTTGACAGCTATATCGAAACGGTCTGGGGGGTGGGCTACAAATGGGTTGGATAAAGCGGATGCGTTTAAAAAATGCATTGTTTACGATGATGTTTTTCGGACTGCTTTTTGCCTCCCTTCTCTCCGTCTGCGCCTTTATCGGATGTACCCAATTAAGCCGGTTCCTTCCGCACGCCATCACCTCTATAGTTATCAGTACAAATTCAGCGGTCACCGTTGATGTGCCGGAACCGTCCGCCTGGTCCCCGGCGATCGGCTGGCTGCTGGGAGTCCTGCAGATTGTCCTGCCGATCCTGATCTTCACAGTCGTAATCATGCTGACTTCCATATTATTTTACCGGGCCAAGCTGAAAGAACCGCTGTATATCCTGAAAAGCAGCGCGCAGCGTATCATGGAAAATGACCTGGATTTTGTCATTCCTGCGCCTCCTGCACAGGATGAGCTCGGACAGCTCTGCCAGGCGTTTGAGAAAATGCGGGAAACGCTGCTGGTCAATAACCAGATGCTTTGGCAGCAGGCTGAGGAGCGGAAGCGGCTAAACGCTGCGTTTGCACATGACTTGCGTAATCCGGTCACTGTCTTGAAGGGGACTGCCAAACTGCTTCGGAAGGGAATCCAGGTTGAACAGACCTTGGACCGGCTGGAAAATAATACGCTCCGCATCGAGCAGTATATCGAGAGCATGAGCAACATCCAGCGGCTGGAGCAGGTGCCTGTGCGGAAAAAGAAGGTTCCCTATGCCCTGCTGTCTGGGGAACTGACGGATACCGTCCGTCTCCTTGCACCCGGGCTTTCCTGCAGGATGATCATGCAGGGCACAGGATCCTCACGGGCTGAGGTGTCCGTGACTGGGATGACGGGGGCTTGCACGGCACCGGCAAAAACGGCGCCGGTCGAAGAGACCAGAGCTTCGGCTGAGGCAGAAGCGGCTGATTCGTTAGCGATCGATCCCGGATTATTTATGACTGTTGCGGAAAATCTCATTGCAAACGGAGCGCGCTACGCAAAGCGTGAGCTGATCGTCGGGCTGGAAGTGAAAGATTCCGTTTTACTGCTGTCCGTGATGGACGATGGTCCCGGATTTCCCGCTGAATTGCTTCGGTACGGACCGAAACCGTTTGGAAAGGCCGGGGAACACACGAAACCTTCCGAAGTCATCAGAGACGGCGCAAAACCTTGCAAAGCCCCCGCAGAAAATACCACGCATTTCGGAATGGGGCTCTATAGCTGCCAGACCATATGCCTCAAGCATGGCGGGGAGCTGTTGTTGGAAAATGGAGAAGACTGCGGCGCAAAGGCAATCGCATGTTTCAAAATATGATAGTTCCTCCGCTGCAAAGCAATGGTCTCCGGTATAAAATTTATAGACTGAAACTCAACAATTTAAAATCTTGAGCGTTTCTTGAGATTTACGGAATACACTCTTCTTATGTCATCACCGAGGGGACATTTTCTCAATGCCCTTCGGTCAGGCAGCTTCCGCTGTCAAACCAGACAAAAAAGGAGAGTGTTATTTTTATGAATATCGAAGCAAAGGATTTAACCAAGATCTACGGCACCGGTGAGGGCCGGGTGACGGCTCTGGACCATGCCAGCCTGGAGATTGCCCCTGGAGACTTTATCTCGATCATAGGGCCTTCCGGAAGCGGCAAGAGCACCCTGCTCCATCTGCTGTCCGGGCTGGACCGGCCTACCTCCGGCAGCCTCATCTACAGCGGCAGGGATATCTATGAACTTCGGGACAAGGAGCTGTCTGCATTTCGGCGGCAGCGCATCGGATTTATTTTTCAGCAGTTCAATCTGCTTCCTGTCCTGACTGCGCGGGAAAATATCATCATGCCCCTTCTTCTGGATAAAAAGCAGCCGGATGAAGTGTATCTGAATCAGCTTACGGAATTGCTGGGAATCCGGGAACGGCTCACCCATCTGCCCCACGAGCTCTCCGGCGGACAGCAGCAGAGAATCGCCATCGCCCGGGCCCTGATCGCCAAACCGGATATCATCTTTGCGGACGAACCCACCGGCAACCTGGACAGCCAAAGCGGCGGCGATGTCATGGGGCTGCTGAAAAATATCTGGCGGAGCATGGAAAAAACACTGGTGATCATCACCCACGACAAACAGATCGCGCAGATGGCTGAGCGTCAGTTTATGATCGTAGACGGGGTGCTTTCGGAGGTGAATGCCGTATGAAATCCTATTTATCACTGGCCTGGAAGGAATTGAAGGCCCAGAAGGTTACCTCTGTCCTGATCCTGATCGCCGTAATCCTGTCCACTGCTGCGACCACTGCTATGGGACAGTCTATCGGCATTCTGCAGGCGATGCGTGCAGACCAGGCGGCCGGCCTGAACGGAGACCGCTATGCCACGTTCCATCAGCTGAGTGAAGCGCAGCAAAAAGCACTCCTGTCGGATTCCCGCCTGGAAGATCCGGGCTGCTGGATCTTCCTGGGATCTGTCTCCCTGGAAAACAGCAGCCTGACCCTTTCTCTGCGTGAATATCATGAAAATGGGCTGCAGGCATATCCTTCCATCGGAACGCTGAAGGAGGGCCGGCTTCCGGAGAAAGCAGGCGAAATCGCTCTTTCGGAAGATGCACTGCGGTATTTGGGGTTTGATCTGCACAGCACGGATTCCAGCGGCATCCGCCTGGGCGATACCGTCACGCTGCCCGTGAGCATCAGTCTCAAAAAAGACACACAGCCTCCTTATGAGTATACCGCGGATTTCGTACTGAGCGGGATCCTGGAAGATCATTATATCGGCTATATGAGCGGATCCATAGAAGGGGTCGTCGGCGGGGGGACAGCGGCAGAACTGCTTCCGGAGCGGTATTTTCTGTATTCCGCGGATTTTAAGACGAAGAGCACTGATCAGTTCCAGTCTATCGTATGGGACCTGTCTGAAAAGCTGCATGTACCAGAAGACGATGTCCAGTACAACTGGATCCTCCTGGATGCGCTGGGGATTCCCTATGAGGAAAAATCGGATGCCGAAACCGGCAGTGGTTTTCCGTTTATGGCGGCAGCATGCGTGCTGGTGGGGGGATTGATCCTGCTGGCTGCCGGACTGGTCATATACAATATCTTGAAAGTGGCAGTCACGAAACGAATCCACGAATATGGGACTCTGCGAGCCATCGGCAGCGAACAGAAACAGCTCTATCTTCTGGTGACCGTACAGCTCCTGATCCTCTGCGGTCTCGGGCTTCCCCTGGGTCTGCTGTTGGGAAGCGTTTCATCAAAGGGTATTCTGACCGCGGCGCTTAATATGCTGAACCCGGATCTGTTTCTGGCTGAGAATACGCAAGAATTGAATGCTATGATCGCGGGCAGCAGAACCAATGGTCCCCTTCCTGTGCTCCTGAGCGTCTTTATCACGCTGCTTTTTGCCGTACTGGCCGCATTCCCGTCTGCCCGGTATGCTTCCCGTGTGTCTCCGACAGCCGCAATGAGCGGGCCCACCGTAACGATCCGGCGGCGGCACAGAAAGCAGAAAAAAATACGCAGTTTCGAGGCATTTTACGCGCGGCTGAATCTCCGGCGGAACCGGAACCGCACAGTGATCACGATTTTATCCATCGTCATGAGCATCACCGTCTTCGTTTCCCTGCAGAGCTTCAGCAGCCTGTTGGATGCCAGCCAGGACGTACAGAAAATGCACATTGGAGATTATGCCATATCCAATGAAAACGGCGGAATCTCTCCGGAAGCTGTGGAGCAGCTTAAAAATCATGAAATGGTATCCGGACTTTCTACCACAAAGCTGACTGTTTATGAACAGGATGAACACGGCAGATTTCCGGTCGATCTCGATTTTGTCCCCGGTCCCAGTGAAACATTTCAGCTCGGAACCGTAGATCCGGACCGCCTGGAAGCCATGGCCTCCGGCCTGTCGGAAAAGGATCTGGAAGATTTACAAAACGGTACGGCCTGCTTTGTAAAAAATCCCGTTGCATTTGCCACTGAAGGGTATGATGTGAAGTATACGGAATTTCAGAAGGATGACAGGATCACGGTAAACGGGACGTCTCTTCGGATTGCCGGAATCCTGGACAGCGCTTTAACAAACGGCAGCGGGTTCACCAACGGCATTCAGGTCGTGACGGCGGATCCGGTGTATGAGAGACTGGTGGGAAACAGTCAGTTTTCGATCGTCTATCCGACTCTGGCAGAGGATGCGGATGCGGAAGTCTTTGAAAAATGGCTAGATGACTGGTGCACAAAAAATCCGGGAACCCGCTGGCTGTCTTACCGTGAGGCAGACACGCAGCTGGCTGAGAGCTTTGAACAGATCCGCCTGCTCTGCTGGGGACTGATCCTGTTCATCGGATTGATCGGAATCCTGAATATCATCAATACTGTTTACACCAATATCCATACCCGTATCAATGAGATCGGGGTGCAGCGTGCCATCGGAATGAGCAGCCGGAGCCTGTATAAGACCTTTTTGTGGGAAGGGGCTTATTATGGGTTGATCGCTTCGGTGTTCGGCGGCGTGTGCGGATATGTCTGCACGATCTTCGTCGGAGCCGCGGCCTCCAATACGCTGCGGCTCACGGCCGTACCTGTGGCGGCGATCCTGGAAGCATCGGCCGTATCCGTAGCAGCATGCCTGGCGGCGACTGTAGTGCCGCTGTATGGGCTCAGGAAGATGAGTATTGTGGATTCGATCGAGACGGTGGAATAGCAAAGAAGACGCGAGGTCAGGACCACGAGGGGGGTCCTGATCTCTTCTAGTATAACTCACGATAATTACCGCTACCTTACACGCAGGATAAATTTTCATGTGCAAGGAAGCTGAATGAGGCGATGCCGGTAGCATCGTTGACTGACTCCAACGCAGTAATGGCATGGACAGCGAGCACTTATTACTCAATTATTAATGCGACATTGTGCTAGCCCCTCCTTCACCATCCCAAGCGTGATCGACTCCAGTTCCCGCTCCATGGCTTCCTGTACCTGGAACAGACGGCTGTCCAGGATCCGGTGGATATTTTTTCCGACCGGGCAGTCCGGGTTGGGATTTTCGTGAAAATGGAACAACGTATTTTCCCCGATGCAGTCCACCGCCCGATAAATGTCCAGAAATGTAATCTCGTCCAGCGGCCTGGCAGGAACGGCCCCGCCCGGCCCGCGCCGGACCTCAGCCAGCCCGGCATCTTTTAGCTGGGACAAAAGCTTTCGGACGATCACAGGATTGACCCCGATACTAAACGCCATAAATTCGCTGGTCACCTTGTATTCCTCCTGAAATACATCCATACACAGGAGCATATGCACCGCAATCGTAAACCTGCTTGTAATCTGCATCCTACGCTCCTTTCTTCCTGGGTTTCTCTTCCTGGTACATCGTATCCGGTATCGCAGGATTTTTCCTGGGTTCACGCTCAAACAGCTCCGCCGTTTGGAAGCCCTTTACCAGTTCCCGCACAAACGCGTCCGCCGGATTCTGCCGGATCTGCTCCGGCGTGTCCAGCTGGCGGACCTTCCCCTGTTCCATGACCAGCATCCGGCCGCCCAGCTTCATGGCCTCCCGGATATCATGGGTGATAAATACGATGGTCAGCTTCAATTCCTTCTGCAGCCGGAGAATCTCATCCTGCATGGTCTGCCGGGTGATCTCGTCCAGCGCGCCGAACGGTTCATCCATGAGAAGGATCCTGGGCTCTGCCGCAAGCGCACGGGCGATCCCCACTCTCTGCTGCTGTCCGCCGGAAAGCTCTGACGGATATCTGCCGGCCATCTCTTCCTCCAGCCCCACGGTCCTCAGCAGGCGCAGGGCGAGCTGACGGTTCTCGGCCTTATTTTTTCTGCCGCTGATGACCGGAACGTAGGTGATATTTTTTTCCACAGTCATGTGGGGAAAGATCCCCCCGTTCTGGATCACATAGCCGATCCTGCGCCGCAGTGCCACCAGGTCGGCCCCCGCCAGATTCTTTCCTTCCACGAAGATCCGCCCTGCATCCGGGGTGAGCAGGCCGTTGATCAGTTTCAGCATGGTCGTCTTGCCGCACCCGGATGTTCCGATGACCGTCAGAAATTCTCCCTCCCGCACCTGCAGGCTGAAATCTTCCAATATACAATTTTCTCCAAAGCTTTTTACCACATGTTCAAATCGAATCATATCCATTTTATATACCTCATCGGACGTGAGTCCGCCCGTCCCGCAGGGACATACCGCATCCGGGGCAGAAATCACATCAGCCCTTTGTCTTTCAGAAATGCTTCCGCTACTTCTGCCTCGTCTTTTCCTTCCACTTCCACCTGGTAATTCAATTCCGCCATTTCCTGATCCGTCAGAATGCCGTCCATTTTCATCAGAGCATCCTCCAGACCCGGATATTTTTCCAGGGCGTCTTTTCTGACTACGGTGGAGCAGAAATAGTTCACCTGCAGATGCTTGTCGTCTTCCAGCACCATGATATCGTCCCGGCTGAGCTGGGCATCCGTGGTAAATCCATTGGTCACGTCGATATCTCCCTGCTCCATAGCTTCATATTTCAGGCCTATGTCAATGTCCCGCACTGCCTTAAAGTCCAGCCCATAGGTGTCGCACAGCAGGTTAAAGCCGTCCTCCCGCTCGATATAATCCGGATTCCCGCCGAACACCAGCTTGTCCGATACCGCCGCCATGTCCGAGGTGGTCTTCAGGTCATATTCCTCCGCTGCTTCTTTGCGCACGGCGACCGCAAAGGTATTGTTGAAGCCGTAAAGTCCGACCCAGGTCATGTCAAACTGCTCCTCATACTCTGCTTTAAGCTTTTCCAGCATTTCGTCGTCGCTGACTTCATCCGCCTCATGCTTCAGTACCATGACCCAGCCGCTGGAGGTGTACTCCGGATACAGATCGAACTCGCCCTTTTCCATGGCCGGGTGGATATTGCTGGTTCCTCCGCCGATCCCCTTTGTGATCTCCGCCGTATGATCCGTGTTTTCCTCGATCAGGAGCTTTAGCATTTCCCCCAGGATATACTGTTCCGTCATGGGCTTGGTGGCAATCTGGATCGGCTCCCCGGAGCCATTTTCATCGGCATCCTCTGCGTCCTTGCCGTCTGCCTCTGTGCCTGCCGTCTCATTTCCTGTGCTTTCGGAACCGGCGCTTCCGCCTGCGCTTTCATTTCCTCCGCTGTTTCCGCATCCCACGCCTGCAAACGCAAGCATGGCTGCCATCAATAGTGCTGCTGTCTGTTTCATCTTCATGTCAATTTCCACTCCTTTTTTTCATCATTTTTTCTAATCTTCCGAGCAGCAGGTCGCTGAGCAGCGCCAGAAGCGCGATCAGAAAGCTGCCCCCGAAGGTCAGTGCCATATTGTAGGTTGTGATACCTCTGTAGATCGCCACGCCCAGGCCGCCTGCCCCGATAAACGAGGCGATGGCCGCCGTGGAAATGGTCATGACTACCATGTTCCGGACTCCGGCTATGATCACGCCTGCTGCCAGCGGAAGCTTGATCTTCGTCATGATCTGAAAGTCCGTGCTCCCCATCCCCCTCGCCGCCATGATCACGTCCGGCGATACGCCCCGGATTCCGGCGTAGGTGTTGCGCACCATGGGCATGATCCCGTAGATGGTCAGCGCCGCCACCGCCGTATTATTTCCGATTCCCAGAAATGGGATCAGCATACCCAGCAGCGAGATCGAAGGAATCGTGTAAAATACGTTGGCGATCCCCAGGACCGGGGCGGACATCCGCTCATGCTCCGCGATCCAGATCCCCGCCAGGAGGCCCAGCACTCCCGACAGTGCAATGGCGATCAGCGCCAGGGTGATGTGCTGCAGCATCAGCTCCAGAAACCAGTCCTTCCGTTCCAGATAAGTCTGGATGACTTCATTGAATAACATCCGTCTTTTCTCCTCTTTTGCGTATACTTACTTTGGAATCCATTTCCCGCTTAAATTCCTTACCCGGATAGTCTTACGGGACTTCTCTGCTTCTGCTGAAAATGGATTCCCGCCGTTTATGCATAACGCTCTTTCTTACTTCTTATACATAAAGCTTCCTCACTGCCCCCGCAGTACATGCTTCCCTGCATGCGCCGCACTGCAGGCAGTGTACCGGGTCGATCCGGTAGGGCTCCCCTTGGGCAATGCATTTCTGCGGGCAGACCTTCACGCAGGAGCCGCAGCCGATACAGGCATCCGTGATCTCGAATCCGGCTTTTTCCTCCTCTGTCCCATAGGAAAATGTCTCCCGGCTGATGGGATAATGCATCAGGTCGAACCATTCTCCGGTGCCCTCATAGATCAGAAATGCATCCAGGATATAGCGGGTATCTCCGGGGTAGACCTCGTTCATTCCCGGGTTCTCCTCGAATACCCGGTCCACCCACTCTTTCTCCACCTTCCTTATCTTACCATAAAACTTCAGAGATTGACAGTCCGGACACATGGCACTTAACGCAATCTCCCCGGTATGTTACAGTTCACGGCCCAACCGGCCGCGAACTGTAACGCATCCAGCCCATTAAAAAGTCGCCTGACGGCGAGGGGCTAGATGCATGCAACCGCTATTTTACCGGCCGGATGCCTTGCAGCATGGTGCTGAACAGTAACCCCGGTATTCATGAGCTGCTCATAAAAGGGCTTGCCCTTGGAGGTGACAATATACATCCCTTCGTCGGCGGCGATCATCACATTGATGATCCTGCTGCGGGGATGTCCCTCCTGGTCTACGGTCGCCGCAGACGCGATCTTCACCTTCCGAAATAAATCTACATACTTTTTTGCTTTCTCGTTCATCATTTTCTCCTCCGCTTCATTAAAATATTCCATTCCTTCCGGAAATAGATCTCCGTATCATTCCAGAATATCTTTATCTTTGTTGTAATATTATTTATTACAACAAAGACTTTATCATATAATTGATGTAATGTCAATAGTTACATCTAATCTTCTTTCATTTTATTGATGGGCATGAAAAATCTGTTTATACTATATTTATTGAGCACTCTCGGAAACTCCTTTTATTCAGGAGTGCTCTCCGGATTTTGGAGGTAATTTCATGAAAAAGGGATACGATATATCAAAAGATAGAAGCATCACCAATATCAAGGAAACCATAACTCTTTACCATGGTTCCAAATCCGGTATCCGAGAACAGATAAAAGGCTCTCTGATTTATGAGCAATATAAGAATTTAAGCAGGGACCGCGACATGATCATCGGCAATATCGCAAATGACAGAATGTTTGTCGTTCTTGACCGTTTCTTCTCTGGTGAAATTACTGATCTTGCGCTGATCAACAGCCTTTCCGCCCTCAAGCTTGGTAAGCAGTATGTCGCTTTAACAAAAAAGGCATGCAGCAAGATCCAAATTCTTGATGAAACGGAGCTTTCCGAAAAAGAGCGGAGCATATTGAAAAAGGAAAGCGAAGCAAACCCTGCGGAAGTCATGTATTGGGCCGGTTATACTTACCGGTACTGGCATTACTACACCGGAGAAACCAGTCAGGAAATATACAAAACCGCAGATGCAAAGACCATGGATGAATGCTGGCTCGGCTTTCATACATTGGATGTAGCAATGGCGGTCGATGATCTAAAAGAAATATTTGATCAGAAACATGGATAATACAGAAAGCCTGCCACTGGCAGCCTTTCTGCATACGATGGTATGCAAAAAAGGGAATACCCGCGTTTGACGGTACTCCCTTTTTTCATAAAATCTATTTTTTTATTTTCCAATCCCTCTGCAGCCGCCGATCATGCTGCGCACCTGGATCTCCACGCACTGCGCTTCGCAGCCCTCTGCAGCAGCCGTGACCCGGATGCTCCCATCCTCTTCCCCGGCACGCACGACACCCATCACATATCCGTCATAGGTTTCCCATTCCATGTCGTCGTAGCTGCCGAGACACGAAGGATCGGCGCTCCCGAAGCCTTCCAGTCGGCCCGCGCCCTCCACGGAAACCGTTACCCTTTTCGAGGCGGACAGATTTTCCGTCCCGGTTTCATCGGTCAGTTTTATGGTAATAAAGGAAAGATCTTCTCCGTCCGCCGCCAGCACCGTCCGGTCGGCCTCCATGCAGAGCCGGATGGCTTCCCCAGCCGTTGTAAGCGAGAATCTCCCGGTTTCTTTTCCGTCCTCATAGCTCACCGCGGTCAGCTCTCCCGGTTCATACGCCAGCTCGTAGGACGCGGTAAATCCATGGGCTTCCCCGGCCGGCTTTCTGCCCAGGGAACGGCCGTTCAGAAACAGCTCCACTTCCTCCGCATCCGCGTAAATATCCACAAGCGCCGGTCTGCCTTCGTACCCGGGCCAGGTCCAGCTTGCGATGTTGTCCTTATACATCCACGCCGTTTTGGAGCAGGGCATCCCATACCGGTTCAGCCGCTCCACTGCCAGATACGGCTCCTTTCGAAGTCCGTACACGATCTCCCGCAGATAGCTGATGGGCCTCCGATAGCCGATCAGATCGATATCCCCGATATAGGCCGCCCGTTCCGGGTACACGCTGGTAAAATTGGCATTGCCGTCATAGTGGAAAATGCCGCAGCCTGCCTCGCCCAGATAATCATATCCTGCCCAGGTAAAATCGCCCAGCACATGGGGATAGCGTTTTACGATTCCCCAGAGCCTTACAATGTCCGCCGGATAAGTCTCTGTTCCCAGGACCGTTTTATTGGGATGCAGCTCATGCTCCGCAATATGCCGCCCGGTCAGATAATTCAGTCCGATGATATCGCAGGCGGAGGAACAGCCCTCCAGCGCTTCCGTCAGAAGCGGATGGACCGCGAAATATTCTCCCCGCTCCCCGGTCATCAGGCTCATGAAGCTGTTCATTCCGCTGACCGCGTCCTGCTTGTTTTCCGCATTCTCCGCCTGGACCGGCCCGAACTTCTCCATCACATCCTGCATGATCGTCCGCAGCCTTGCCCCTGCGCTCATCAATCCATTCTGCCCCATCGTGGTAAATCGGGAAGGATCCAGCTCGTGCAGCTTACTGCACATTTTCCGGCTGATGGCCGCGCCGGCTTCCGAACCTGCCTCCGAGATCTCATTTCCGATGGAGTACAGGATCACGCTGGGATGGTTGTAATCCTTATCCACCATCCGCTCCGCCGTCTGCTCCCAGCACTCTCTGAAATGCAGCGCAAGGTCATGGGGATTCTTATGTACCGTCCACATGTCGCTGATCTCATCCATGACAAGGATCCCGTAACGGTCGCATGCCTCCAGCATGGATTTGCTCAAGGGATGGTGGGAGCTCCGGATGCTGTTGAAGCCTGCTTCCTTCAATTGCCTGCAACGGCGCTCCTGAGCCCGCTCCAGAGTGACCGCCCCCAGGACCCCATTGTCATCGTGAATGCAGGCGCCCCGCAGCTTCACTTCCTTTCCGTTGAGACGAAGCCCGTGGGCAGCGTCCAGAAGCAGTGTGCGGATCCCAAAGCTTTCCCTTGTCTCATCCAGCACCTCTCCTTTGCATTCGATTTCCACCCTGCACTGGTACAGACTGGGCGTCTCGCAGTCCCACAGCTCCGGTTTTTCCAGACAGATCGTGTGCCGGGTCATTTCATCAGTTCCCGGGTACATGACCACCATCTGCCGGTCCCGGGCGATTTCTTTCCCGTTCTTTTCTATAGAAACATTGACATGGATCTTTTCTCTGATCCTGCTGATGCTCCTGATCCGCACCACTGCTTCGATCACCGCGGAATCTGTCTTTGCAGAGAGCGTGGTGATCCGCACCCCGTCCGCAGGAACATGGATCCTGTCGCCCACCAGCAGTTTCACATTGCGATAAATCCCGCTTCCGGTATACCAGCGGCTGTTGGGCGTCATACTGTTGTCCGCGATCACCTTGATCCGGTTCTCTTCCCCGAACCTCAGCCACGGGTTCAGCTCCACATAAAATCCGGAATACCCGTACAGGTTGGACGCCGCCAGCGCTCCGTTGACATAGACCATAGCGGTCTGATAGATTCCCTCAAATTCCAGGGAAACCGTTTTTTCCTTCCATGCCTCGGACACGGCCAGTGTTTTCTGGTAAATGTATTCGCCCCCCGGGTAGAAGCCGGTCTGGGCGCCGCTCTTCGCGTCCGGCGTCCGCTCCTCATGGATCATGGCATCGTGGGGGAGGTGCACTGTCTGCACCTCGTCCGTTCCCAAAAATGCAGCCGTAGCCGCATTGTTTCCGCCTTTTGTGACCTGCCAGTCCCGGTTAAAATTTTCTCTGATCATGGATTTTCTCCTCCTGTGAAACCATTATGAATGCTGCGCATCCCATTCCTTATTTGCCTTTTCTACCTTTAACAGATAAACCAGGACTGCCATTACAACGCCCATCACGATCGGCAGGACCGCATACATGAAGAAGATCATGTTGACCGCGCCTGCAGACTGTACCGCCGCCGTACCGTCAAAGCCGCCCAGCGCCAGAAGCCAGCCTACGACCGCGCTCCCGATGCCGCCGCCCAGCTTAACGCCGATGGAAGAGCAACTGAACATCACGCCGTCGATCCGGACGCCCTGGGTCCTCCAGGTATAATCGCTGGTCTCCGCAACCAGCGCATTCAATGTGCCGGTCAGCGGGCCGCCTGCCATATTCCGCAGAAACGTCGCAAACAGCATGACCGGAAGGTTTTTATTGACAGCTCCAAAGATAAATACGGCACCCATCAGGAGTGTGATGATCCGGGCATACAGGTTCATTTTCCACATGCTTCCGAATTTTTTTACGAGCATGGGCGTCAGGGTCAGGATGATCATAACCGGAACCAGCTGGAACAGGGAAAACGTTCCCAGCAGCGCCGGATCGCCCATATAGTAGGTCATGAAGTAGATCGCGGAGCCCTGTGTAATACCGCTGTAAATATAGTTTACCAGATACAGGCCGAGAATGATAATGTAATATGGATTTTTCAGAAGCAGCTTTAAGGAAGTTCCGAAGCTGACCTTCGCTCCCGCCGCCGGAGCGTTTCCACCGGAACCATGTTTGCTGACAGAACCCTGTTTGCCGGCGGAATCCGCGTCCCCGGATGCATCGCTCTGTACGGCCGCGTCATTTCTGCCGGCGGATCCATTTCCGGCTGATGTATTCTCACCGGAAAACTGGATATCCTCATCCGGCACTTCCTTCACCATCAGTACGCAGAAGGTATTCACGATCAGCGCGATCACCGCGAAGATCAAAGCAATCGTGCGCCAGCCCTGAGCGCCGCCGCCGAATCTTTCCACCAGGCCCATTGCATTGTAGGAAATGATCAGTGTGGTGAAGGTTGCGAAAATAAACCGGATGGAGCCGAGCTGTACTCTCTCCTGCCCGTTTTTCGTGATCTTCGCTGCCAGCGCGGCATAGGCAATGCTGTTTGCCGTATAGAACACCGCGTTAAATGCCGTGTAAAATACAAAGAAATATGCGTACTGCATGTTCGGACTCATGCTGGGAATGCTGAATACCAGGAACAGGCACGCGGAAACTCCGATCTGCCCGTACAGCATCCAGGGCCGTGCCTGACCCAGCCTGCTCCTGGTCCGGTCCATCAGTCCCCCGAAGAAAATATCCGACACACCGTCCAACAGTTTTGACACCATCATCAATGTTCCGATGACCGCGCTGTTTAATCCCACCGCATTTGTCAGATAAAGCATGACAAAGCTGGAAATCAGGGCATATCCACAGTTTGAAGCCAGGTCGCCGGAGCCATAGGCAACCTTGTGATACCATTTTAGATACTTTTTCTCATTCATGATCTTGTTTTTCTCCTTTACTTTTTTCGTGATAATGTATATACTTTATCTTGGAATAAGTAAATTTTAGCAATTTTCAACAAAATGAACAATGTCACGGACATTTGCATCGCTTCATATTCGGTGTCATATCCGTGGATGCTGCCAGGCATGCAATCCATTTGCTGCGCAAATTGGTTACATATAGGCATGGGAGGGTATTCGATGAAGGGGAAGCTGATCCGCTCCGGGAAGGAGAGCAATATTTTAGAGATTCATGACGTAAACAGCGCGGTCAATTCTTATTATGATATGTCTGACCCGGTCCAGTTCACCCTGACCTACTGCAGCGGCCTTTCCGACGAGGATTATTATAACGTGATGACCATCTCGCCGAACAAGGACTATTTTTATTCCTCCTACATTGTCTCGGATTTTCACAAGTTCAATTCCCGTCCCATGCACCAGCACGCCTTTTTTGAGCTGGTGGTCGTTCTAGAGGGAAGCATTACACAGCGCCTGGAAAACAAGGACTACCTGTACCCTGCCGGCACCTGCTGCCTCATCAACCAGAATGTATTTCATGTGGAAAAATATATCGGAAAAGCCCGGCTCCTCTTTATCGGCCTGTCCGTAAATTTTATCAAGGAGCTGCTGGAAGCGCACCGGACGGCATACTATCAGGTGGAGACTGCCCGGGAAAATTCCATCCTCCGGTTCATGGCGGACAATATCGAGCTGGAAAAAGGCAAGAATTATCTGGATTTTCTTCCGGTCTACCAGAACAGGAATAATCTCCCGGACCTGTACCGGCTTGCGGACCGGCTCATCCAGACCATGATGTTTCCTACCTTCGGATCCTCCTTTATATTGAAGGGGCTGATCTGTCATCTGTTTTATTATCTGGATACAAAAGAATTTTACCACATCAGCAGTGTGAAGCTCAACTCCAGCTCGGACCTGCTGCTGTTTTCGCGCATCGGACACCTGATGGAGGATACCGACGGGCGCATGTCCCGGTCCGACCTGGAGAAGGCGCTGTGCTACAGCGGCAATTATATGAATACGATCGTGAATAAATATACAGGGATGTGCCTGTATGATTACGGGCTGACCTTTACTATGAAAAAAGCCGCGCATCTTCTGGCGGAGACGGATCTGACGATCTCAGCCATCGAAACGCGGCTCGGACTTACGAATCGGACACATTTTTATAAATTATTTCGGGAAAGATACGGGGTGACGCCGGGGGAGTATCGGAAGCGGGTAAGGGAGGATTCAAGGAGATGAGGATGGAACCGTTTTTTATAGGCGAATGCAAGTTTAAGGGCCGTCCGTTCCGGTATTCGGAATATCTGGATACACTTGCGAAACTGGCTTCGGAGAAGGAGAAGGCAGATTTTTATTATGGACTATTTTCGGAATCGGGATTTGATGAGAAGGCAGCGGCGGAAGAGGATGACAGGATTCGGCTGTATACGCTGGATGAGGTTGTGGGGTATGAAATGGAGAAACTTCCTAAAAAATGAGGAGAAGACGGTATGAGAGCGTGAACCTCTTTCCGTCTTTTTTCACCCATAGTTCAAACTGAAATTTCTACTCAGTTCAATGAAAAGTCTTGCAGCATTTTCCGATACATTTCCTCAAGGCTGCATTTCGCTTCCCACCCCAATCTTCTAAGTTTTTCACCAGACAGTTTTAACCCTGTATCCGACGCATAGCCGAAAGGGTTGCCTTTGGGAATGTCATAAGATACCTTTATATTACCACCAGCAACCTTCTCAGCCACTAATTCTGCCATTTCACAAATGCGCATGGTATTTTCCTCATTTACCACATTATATGCTTCTGAATTGACACCTTTCTGTAAAAGAAATAAAATGGCGTCTACTGCCTCATCGATATCGCAATAATTTCCCATGGATCTCCCGGCAGTGTGGAGAACGATATCTGAACCCGTGCGTACAGAATTTGCAAACTGCGCGAATACCCTCTTATCATCCGGTCGGATGCCTCTTCCGAATGTCTGCGCAAGCCTCGCGATCTTAACCGGAACACCATATTCCGTATAGTAAGAATGGCAGAGATTTTCCGCCATGACCTTGGCAATCGGGTAACAGCTTCGTATATCCGACGCATCCAGATATCCCATCTCATCTTCCGTGATTCTTTTTCCTTCCGGACATGATATCTGTCCATAAACTTCCATGGAGGACAAATAGACAACGCTTTTGGCTCCGCATCTCTTTGCCAGATCCAGGATATGTTCCGTGCCGTTTACGATCGTGCCGGTCACTTCAACAGGATTGGTTATCATGTAGGAGGATTTCGTTGAAGCGGCGCAGTGGATGATGTAATCATAGTTTTTTGTAATGTTGGAAATGGCTTCGCTGTCTACAATATCGGCCTGGATCACCTCTGCGTTGGATGAAATGTCACCGTCCAGACGGGATGGATCACGAAGAAAGACCGTGACCGCCTGCCGGGATGAGATAAGCCTTTTTGCCAGCATGGAGCCGATATAGCCTGTGGCTCCTGTGATGAAATACTTGTCCAAAATATGATCCTCCTATTTCTGTATCTGCTCAGTACCCTCGCAGATACGCCGCAATCCCATGAAAATTGCCTGACGGCAATGTGGATTGCTCTTGCAGTTTATACGCTTTCGTAGGGATAGCGCAGTAAATGCGCTATCCTGTGCTAAATAGTCACCTTATTTCTCTCTTATGATATCAGGCAGTGCAAAACAATCCCGATCCATATTCAGCGCCAGCGCCATATCGATCCCGGAAGGCTTTCTGTCATTGACCACGATCCGCTCTCCCACAGGCATCTCAAACAGTATCACGTCATACCGGATTCCATGGTCAGTTAAGAATCGTACTGTCGCTTCCCTGTATTTTTCTTCCCGTGACGTCAAAAAAATAACCTTATCTTCCGGCGGGATCATTTCCAGATACTCCCTTGCCCCTGGAAGCAACGAATCCCTGCCGTCTGTCTTATATCCGTTATGCTTCACAATGGTTCCGTCCAGGTCAAAGATCCAGGTCTTTGCCAATGTGGACAGAACAAGAGGATTCTGCTCCATTCTTTACCTCCACATTTTCCCATCCATCCAGATGAAAAAAATCTGCCACTTTCCATTTGGTGTCACTGTAATAACAATCCGGGAACAGCACGATCTTACGGCAGGATGCCCCCCGGATCACATCACACAAACCGCTGCGGATACCAATAAATGTCCCCGCCTGCTCAACTGCCGACTGAAACTCCGCAAGCTCCGCTGTAAACGGCTCCGTTCCCGGCAGTGCTTTTTCCTCACCGACAATATTCGTATATACCTGATATTGTTTTTCTCTATAATAAGAAATCATTTTCTCCCACACTTCACCGCGGATTCCCGCCACCGATTTCGCATACGGCGCAAGTATGACGGATCTTCCCCGCCTGATCCTGTTTTTTCCGGAAAATGTCCTCCGAACGGACGGCATATATGGCCGGCAGTCCTGTTCCAGGCCAAACACGCCGCATCGGTATATCTGCTCAAATGGGATAAACTTTACATATAAAGCCTTCATCAATAGATTCGTATACGGCCTGTCATGATGGGAGATAAACGCTTCCTGCGCACCGGTAAAAAGAACGGCCTGAACTAGCTCATCCATCTCTTTCTGATCGAGCACTGCCGGATCCCCGCAGCCAAACATCCGCACAACCTCCGCACATGCCCGGCCCACGGCAACCACCGCATAACGGTCTATTTTTCTCTTTTTCAGAAAATATGGAAGATATGCCATCGTATAGTACACATCCCCCAACGCAGAGAACGGGCAGATGATCAGGAAACAGTGCGGATAGGTATTCCTTACACGTTCTAAAATCTGTATCCCCCGCCTGACCCGCTCTCTTTTGCGGGCAATTGTCTCCTGGGACAGAGAATACTCTGCAAATGTATTGTAATCCGCCAGCTTTTCCACGCGGCCGGAATATCCCAGTTTCCTTAACTGCCGCGCCATGGATTCATAAGCCCTTGACACAATGCAGATGAACATCCGGGCCATATCCCTTTGCGTAATCTCTAATGGGGAGATAATGGGGATGTCCTGGGGTTCCCCTCCCTGCTTCGCCCGATTGTTGTCTAAAAAAGCAGTCACGCAATATCCTTTTTCAATCAGCAGCACTGCCAGTTCTTCAGATGCGCTGCAGTGCCCGAATATGTAGATTTCCTTATTTATAAAAGCGCCGTCCGCCGATAAACGGTCTACATTTTCTCTCATTTCCCTGTAGTGGTTTTGGTCCATAGCATACACCCGATTTATACTGCTTCAAAATTGATAGATATGCCCACGGCAGATTTCATCAACCTGAACTATATTTCATAACAGCTCTTAAAACCCAAAAATCTGCTGCCCTTCCAGCGCCTCATATAAAGCCCGGAAAATGTAAAAATCCGCAGGCTCTGTAATCTTAATATTATTGGGGCTACTTACGACAATATGCATGGGGGCATGGTAAATGCTGCAAAGGTGAGACGAATCGATCGTCTTGATTCCATCCGCACGTGCCTTTTCATACAGTTGAAAAATTTCACCATATCGAAATGACTGCGGGGCTTTGGCAACATACATCTGATCCCTCACAGGAACCTCTGCCACCGTCTTTCCATTGATACAGCGTACCACGCTTTCCCGGGCTCTTTCTCCTGTGATCGCATTTCCATACTTCCTTACCGAATTGATATTTTCTGTGATCAATTCTTCCGTGATCAGCGGACGGACGCCATCGTGGATCAGGACAATGTCATCGTCGCCGCTGAACTTCTGCATCGCGGCAAGCCCATAGTAAATAGAATCATGCCCTGTTTCGCCACCCGGAACAATAGCAACCACTTTCGTGATCCCATACCGTCTTAACAGTCCTTTCAGTTCTGCAATCCAATCCTCCAAGCAGACGACTACGATCTTGTCAACCTCATTATGATATTCGAAATGCTCCAATGTATAAATGATAATGGGCTTTCCGTGCAGTTCCAGGAACTGTTTCGGCTTAGAACGCACATTCATCCGCCTGCCGGTGCCGCCTGCAAATATAAGCGCTGTTACCATGGTTCTCTTGTCCTTTCTTTTTATAACCCTTTTTCTTATGGCTTTTGTATGACTAATATCAAATCCTGGGCACAAATCCCTACTGCAAAATCGACTCAAACATTTCCTCTTCTGTGAGCAGTCCAAGGGCAACAAAGCTCATCAAACTACCGTGTTGCCTGTTTTCACCAAGCATCCTGATCCTGTCGGAAAATTCGTATGTATAATAAAGCTCCACAAAATCTTTATATTTACCGGCAGGAAGCACCAGTACCTTCTTTTCAGACCTTTGGAGAGCCTGTGAATTTAAGATCCGTCCTGCCGGATCTCCATCACCGCTACCCCATGTTCCAATCAGTAAGATTACGTCATATACTTCCAGCTTGTCCTTTATTTTTTTCGGTGTTTCATTTAACATCATATTTACTCGGTGTTAGAAAATGAATTATTATTTTCCCTTGTGTTTTATTTTTATATCTACGTAGCAACTCTGTAATTTCACGATTGAATTCCTGATAATCCATGTCCCCTGTTTTATTCGGACATGTCCCTTCTACATAATTATCCTTCTTTTCATTCAGTCCATCAAATCCAGCAAGTGTAATCTGTGCAGGCAGTAGTAGGTTTAATAAATTCAAAAGCATAATTGTGCTATTGTCAAACAATGGACTATCTTCCGCGATCAAACGCGAATACTCTATTAAATATACATTTTCAATCTCTGTATGGATATTAGAAGATACTATACATTTACTATGTTCTATAAGTTTACTTACTTTTTCCCAATGGATCGTATTTGCATAAAAATAATAATCGCAGTTTATATTTCGCGGAATAAAATTAACACATATTACTACTGGATTATTTTTTTCTATATATTCCAAAATCCGGCCAGCATAGTCCATAACTGTCTTTCCTGATGCTAAAACCAGAACTTCTTTCCCCACCACAGCCTCTGACAAAGTTTTTAATGAAGCATTGTCATTTACCCTGCATGATGAATATTCTTTATATACACGCTGTATATTTTGGTAATCATACCTTTGCCTTTTCCCCTCATCAATGCCTGATAAAATATATTTAATATCTTTGTTGTTCAGCCTGTATTTTTCTGTAAGATAAATCACATTGTTTGGGTGCGCCTTGTAAATTCCTGCCATAAATGCAGGAATAGAATATCCCCAATTATTTTCTTTCTTAATCGGATACATGTAACGGTCAATCGCGTCAAATATCACATCCGTATCATAATCATAGTCTCTTTTTCTAGAAAGATAATCCACAAGAAGCTCTGTATTCAAATTCCCCGCACATTTTCCGATTCCATTTAACGTCGCGTCAATAATCAATTTTCTTTCATCTGCTGCTAACTGTATCATACGCTGTGTCAAAGCGAAGGACATCTGCATATTGTTGTGGGAATGGAAGTCAACTGCAATATGTCTGTCAAGATTCCGATTGACGATACTCCACATGTATTCCAGATCGTCCAGATACATGGAGCCATAAGTATCTACAATTCCAAAGGACTTTGGTGAAATAATATTGGCAATCTCTATGAGTTCCAACAATTCTGTAGTCGTATAGCCATTGGAATTCACTGTCTGAAAATACAGATCATAATTTTTTTCCTTAATTGTCTTCATCGCTCCAATGACTTCGTTTTTATGCTCCAGATAATCTGTTTTCGTAAAACCTAATCGTATACCGGATATATCATTTTTTTCCGCTGCTTCGAGATGGGCCAAATTATATAGCCCAAAATCCACAAACACGACATATCTCTCATTCTGAGCAAGTTCCTTTTCACATATTCTTTTTATGTAAGCTTCCGCATCAGACATAGAGGAAAAAAAGGTACTATTTCCTTTAAAATTAATATTGTCCCTTAAAAAGCCTAATTCTATAATGTCTATTCCTGCCCTTTTTAGATACCTACCCAGTCCAACAATTGTTGCATCCGAGTATTTACAGTCAATCACCCTTCCTCCGTCACGGAGGGTGCAGTCCAGAATTTCAATCTGCTTCATAGCGCTTATTTTTCTCCATATATTCAGCAACCACCTGAGCCAGCATGTAATCCTCTGCTGTATCAACATCTACAGCCTCCAGCTGTCCTATTATTTTCATATATGGCTTTTTTCCGATCCGTTGATGATATTTTTCAAATACTTCCCGCGTAAATATATAAAATGCCCCTGTTTCCATATAAACAGGCTCTAGATTTTGTGTTGTGACAATATCCCGCATATCATAATTAAATGGTTTTCCCTGGTACCAGCAATAATCCTGGATTTCTACCGCGCTGAACGCAGAATCATATTCACCGCTCATAACCTTTAAAAGCGCTTCCTGTATAGATTCCGCTTTTGTAAATGGCTGGGTTACATGAGTCAAAACATAGATATCTGCATCTACATCCCGCAGGAAATATTCTATGATTTCCAGGCCTTTAATCTGAAAGCCATCCAGATACGGGTCGCGTTTCAGATAGGTAAGGCCCTGTGGAATGTGTTCCTGTATAGCATCATTGCTGCAATAAACATATTTTGCATCAATCTCCGCTATCTTCCTGACCGTCTCAAAAATATAATCGCACATCAGCTTGTTTCCCAGAGGGAGCAAATTTTTCCCTGGAAGCCTTTCATTGTTCAGTTTAACAGGTATAAATAACACAATTTTCAATATCCTCGCCCCTATTTCTTTTTTAGATATATCACAATATAATCCGCAAGCCCATATTCACTGCATTCACTTTTCCATACAGAGTTCAAACTCTGTGTGATAAACGCTTCTTCTATCTCAGAACATGGTTCTTTATCGCGGAGCCAGCCCAGAAGATTGTCCAGACCATATCGCTGGAAATATTTTATCTCTATTTTTTCAAAGCCTGCCTTTCGTGCCAGGTTCCTTAAACTTTTCTCTGAAAAAATCCATAAATGCTGCGTGCTGAACAGCAGTTTTTTCTCGTAGGTTTTTCCAAGTAATCCACGCATAACAGGTGCGTCTGTAGGCGTGCCTATAATGGCCTGCCCGCCGCATGAAAGCAAGGAATAGATATCCCTCATAAATTCCGCCGGATCAGGCACATGCTCTATCACATCAAAGGATGTAACTACTTCTGCCTTTTCTGCCCAGTCATTCATTGCATCTTTTATATATGGATAAGTTGCAAATCCTTTTGTGTCCATAATCTTTCTATATGTTTCCGATGGCTCAATGGCAATTATGGACGACGAAACGCCCTTTATGAAGTCAAGAAACGCACCGCAGCCACATCCTATATCGACAACTGACTTTTTACGGAATATGTCTGTACCGGTATATTGAAATTTATCCAACGTCTCTCTGTCATGTTTCCTGTAAAAATCACCTTCCTCTGAACTTCCTTCCAGAGACTGACGGTACTCTTTACTCTCATAATACTGCTTTAAATCGGATACGATATTCTCATGCCAGATTACGTTGCAATCAAGGCATTGATATATAAGTACAGGTGATTTTGTATATTCACCTAACCTGCCATTTCTAATTATATCGTTATATACAGTTTTAATTTCCCCACTGTTACATAGTTTACATCTACAGTTCATCTTATAGCTCCTTGCCTCAAAATAAACCTTTTGCATTTCAGAGACATTTCCAATAATATTATTTCAATTGCTATTCAGTCTTTAATAAGTATTCAATTTTTTCAATTGCTATTCCCTGTAATCTCATATCCTGGTTATGAACTAATAAATCAGGAATCCATAGTTTATTTGTCTTAATCCATATGGGAATAATTTCTTGCTGAAGTTCCAATCCATCCATTGGAATATCCAAAAACCCTTCTTGTTGACCAATCGTAAAATCTGACTCAATCAAATTTCCAACATTCAACTTTAATGTTAAGGAACCATTTAGCATCTGCAGTGGAACGCTCACACTATAATGCACTTGGATACAACTTAAAGCAGACGGGATAAAGCGTATAAATAGCTTTGCTTCTAATTCTCTCATTATATTTCTTCTAAATCCGTCAAAAACTTCTGCTTTCCAAAAGCCAAAAGATGAAATACAGTTCCAATCAGGATAATACTCGAATACTCCTTCCATCCCCTTTATATCTTGTCCAACATAATTCAATGCCGGGTTCCCGTTGCGATGGCCGACAATGTTAGAACGTACAGGATTATACAAATTTTCCGCAGTTGCTGGATGACTAAATAAATCCCCTGTCAGATCTTCCCTGACAAAAAAAGCATTAACCCCCGTAATATTAGTCCCAACTAATTGATACCCCTTTTTTCTTCCTAATTTTTCTAACGCCTTTAGCGATGCCCCGCTACGGTCAGATCTGTCCCAAACATGATCCTCATTGTATGCCATTACCCAATCAATCTCCGGCGGGAACTTCCCTTGATACTCTATAATGACAAGTCGTGGATTTACTATATTTACCGCATTCCATATATGCCAGTCATTTCCATCTACATCAATGCTTAAAATATCTATTTCACTTTTTCCATAGTCTTTTATAATTTGATTTATGTTTTCTATTGTGATATATTTATTCAGAACCTCCAACTTTCCCTGTCTTATGGCTGGAGCAAATCTTCTTAATACCTGTTCATATGCTTGTTTCCTTCCTTCAATCCATAATCCGCTCCATCCTTGCAGCAATAGTGAATGGCAATTACTCTCAATTCCTTTATCGACTCCGAATTCTATAAATATTTTTGTATTGCATCCAATTCGATTAAAGATTTCATGAATGATTCCGTCCTCATCGTTTTGCGAATAAACTGTATATCCATATCCTTCTAAATACTTAGCATCCTTTATCCTTTTTTCCAAATCTATCTGCCATTTTAGGCCTCCCCATACCGGCTGATTTAAAAATTCTATTATATTCATATTTTTTCTTCCTCTTCCACTATATAATCCTCAAAAGTGTAATTTCCACCTGTTTTCCATGGAAACCTATGAGGAAATTCTTCTATGCAGTATGCACAAAATGGTGTTGCATTATGAAGCTTATGTACCATATCCCAGGACGATGTTTTCATATCATTCAAGTCAGCATAATCTCCTTCTTCGACAACGTAATTTTTATGGTAATAATTGTTGAGCCCATGAGAGAGCAATGGCAAAGCGCATTTCGAAATCTTCCCGTCTCTTAAATAATGACATTTTTTTCCCATACAATAACGAGCAGCTGTTATAGGGTTGTGGAGCCTATGTTCCGTAAAACATTTATGAAATTCCTTGATAACCCCATTCTCATTATATTGTTCAAGAGCACTTCCAAAACTATATTCCACTCCTTTCTTATCCAGCATCTCTACAAGTTCATTTTTTATTTTGAATGTGGGCGGATATAATGAAATATTTAAAATCGCCTCATTTTCTCTAACTGACTGCCAGATATTATCTGGAACTTCTCTTAAGATCAGTCCATTAGTAACAATTTCCAAATGGGTATAAGGCAATACCTTTCTTGAGATTGTAATAAATTTATCTAATTCCTTATGTAAAAAAGGTTCCCCCCCCATTAAGCGAAAGCGAAATATATTTACAAACTTCTGAGAAAGCAACTCCATTTGCCTCTCAAAATGATGGATTTGAACAAATCCTCCTGTAAAAACCGGTGCAAAATGGGAGCATCCTCTACAGTTCAGATTACATGCATCACATACATGAAATTCCAACTTTGCGATTACTGCTCTCTCAGAAATATCCAAATGATATATATATTTCTTTTTTATCTCTGATTCAGAATCACCCTTTTCTCTTTTGTCCCATAACTGAGGCTTCACAATCCAAATTTCTTTCACTCCAATGTCATGTAACTGTAACACGATGTCTCCCATTTCATAATAATTTGTTATAGAAATCCATATTTGGTCGATCTCGTGTAAGCGCAATCGTAATTCCTCCACAGACCATACTGATATTTGTTTTGATTTGTTAGTTGCGTCATTATCTATAAAACAAACTATCTTTTCATTACTTTTAAAAAGGTCATACACATACTGCCCAAAATTGCCTGCCCCAAAAATGCCTATTCTTTTCTCTGATACCATATCCCTGCTTCCCCCTTAGTCTTGTAATTGTATGGCTGGTTTCACCATCTTTCCTTTCATACCATGACAATATCTGCAACACTTCATGGGATGCTTCTTATAAGTATAGTTTACTAAGTACCACCTAAAAATATTTTTATTCTGTATTTTATCCAGCATCAGATAATCACTTCTTCTGTATTTATATCCTTGAATTTTAGGTGCTATCGTACTCCTTGAACAATATCCTAAAATCGAATCCTCCAATGTCAGACAATTCCTCCCAAAACTGCATGTCCAGTATCTGTCATCCACAATTCTTTTATTTTTCTCTGAAAGCATATACCGCCCCCCGAAATCAATCCAAGATCCGTCTCTCATTGTAAAATGATATAAAGAATAAATAATTTCTTTTTGTTTTAATTTTTCTACAAGATTTTTTACCTTTTCAACATACTGCGGCAATCCATAATCACTAACACGAACCTCTGCCTTTCTTTCCTTCAAAAGATTCAGTACATTCTCTGTTGGAATCAAAGTACCATTTGTCGCGATTCTGATTTTCTGATCAGTCGGCAATTCTTTAAGCAATTTATCCAAAGATGAATAGCAAAAAGGTTCCCCTCCCTGTATTTGGATCAAATCAATTTCTGCCACCTCTAATATTTTTTTCAAATCTTTGTTAATTTTATTTTGATCATAACTTTTGCTTTCTGTAGGCGCATACGGTGTAAGGTTTGCGCAATCCGCACATTTTAATGTACATGCTTGTCCCACAACCACAACAAGAAACGGTATATGAATTTTTTCCTTATACACATAAATGTTCTTTATCTCTTGAATATAATTTTTAAACCTTGTTGAATACGGAATTGGCTCGACAATCATTTTGTCCCCCTCAAACTCAAAAGAGTTTCATTAATCAGCGTTGATGAAGTTCCCTTATAATATGGAAAATATATAATTTTGACACCTACTTTATGAAACTGCTCTTCATAGCAATTCCATTTTGAAGAATTATACCAATCATCTCCTACAAACATAATGTTAAATTTTAGGCACCTCCATGCTTCCATTTTGTCCATAGATTCCTGCGGCAATACTACGTCCACATATCTTATTCCGCGAATAATTTCCATTCGCTCTTCAAAAGGAATAATAGCTTTCTTATGTTTATAAGAAACCAACTCATCTACTGTCACGCCAACTATCAATTTATCACACATTGCTTTTGCATTTTTTAGCATATTAAGATGGCCTACATGAAATAAGTCAAAAACGCCTGTCGTATATCCGATAACCATTCTGCCTCCCAATCTAAATCTCTGCTTTTAATAAGTCCATTTACGCGTAAAATATTCATCAAAAAACATTTGCATATTTATAAACATCCATAGCATCTGACTTCCTTTAGGATGTGTTGCGCATTGATCTGCTAATTTATCCTTTTCTTTTCTATTTATCCAAAAAGAATCTGACACACTCTCATCCATCCTCTTTTTGAGTTCCTCAGTCCATTGATCCAATGGTAGTGTAAATCCAACTTTCTTTCGTTGTATTACTTCCTGCGGTAGATATCCTTTCGCCACTTCTTTAAGCAAATATTTCGGCGTATCATAAAGTTCACTAAACTCAGCCGGACTTAATCTTTTTGCTTTTAACTTATTTTCTATACTATTCCAATGTAATTTTAATTCATACGGAACTCTTTCATATGTATATTCTATCAACTCATGATCTAAAAATGGTACGCGCGCTTCTACTGACGCAAGCATAGTAGTTGTATCAAGCCTTTGAAGCAATCCTTTTATATGATATTTGTGGAAAAACGTAAAAACATTTTTTTCGTTCTTATTCTCCCGGAAGGCCTGATCGTTTTCAAAGTCAAATTGTTCCCTGCGCTTTGTCGGAATATTTAAAAATTTATCTCTTATATCCCTTGGAACATATTCGTACTTATTAATAAAATAATGATAAAATCCTGCTTCCGATTTATTACTGTAATATTCAAAAGGACTTCTGTATAACCTCCCATAACCGCCGAGTAATTCATCCGCGCCTTCCCCTGATATTACAACTGTTATATCTTTTTTAAGTTCTTTAGACATAAGAGCAAGCAGCACCTCATTGGGAACTCCCAACGGCGCGTCCTTATAAGCGATCACACTCTGCATATTCTCCCAATACTCTTTTGCGCTGACAATGATCTTATGATTACGTGTATGATATTGTTCTGATACCAAATCTGAATATAAGAACTCATTTAATTCCGGAAATCCAACAGAAAAGGTATGTATCTGTTTTTGCGTATTTCGGGCAGCCATAGCCGTTAACAGACTGGAATCCACACCTCCGCTTAAGTATGTCCCCAAAGGTACATCCGAGATCATTCTTTTCGAAACGGACTTTTTTAGCAATTCACAAAACTCCCGTTTTATGATCTTTTCATCATACTTTTCATCCATATTGAACTGTACCGGGATATTCCAATAGTATTCCAGCCGGATTTTATGATTCATACTTATCTGTATATAACTCCCTGCCGGAACCTGATAAATGTTTTTAAAAAAAGTATAGGGTTCTCTTACATAACGGTACGCTAAATAATCATCTATAGAATCTTCATCCAAAATCGCGTCCGTCAGACCGCTATGCAGAATGCCTTTTATTTCCGATGAAAAGACAGCCGTTTCTTTATCCGCGTAATAATATAATGGCTTGATTCCCAATCGATCCCTGCATAAAAAAAGTTCTGCCTTTTTTGTATCATATATAGCTAATGCGAACATCCCATTACTTTTTTTCAGAAATTCTTCTATTCCATAACATTCAATATATGCTAAAACCACCTCAGTATCTGAGTCCGTTTTATAAAAATAAGGAGTTTGCGCTTTTAGATCCAGATAATTATATAACTCGCCATTATATATCAGAATCCAGCGTCCTGAATTAGATAGCATAGGCTGAGAAGAACGCTCTGCCGGATCGATCACACTTAATCTTCGATGGCCGAAAGCAATTCCCGAATCCACATCAACATATTTACCCTCAGAATCAGGTCCCCGATGTTTCAGTGCCTGATTCATCTTCACAATTCTCGCAGATATATCCTCACCTTTTTTTAATATTCCATTAATACCACACATATATTTTCACATCACATTCCAAATATTTCATCTAAGATCGTATCATATATATATTCTGTTGCTGTTTTTTTGTTTAGCCCTGCATAATTGAGATATTCATCCCAAAAGGACATTCGTTCGTTCTTCCTGGGATCTATACCGATCATAGTCTCATCTAAAAAACGCTGTATTGCTTGAAAGTCATCGCCTCTTGCCGTGTAAAGGACAGAAACCAATTTTTCTCCTAGTTCACTCAAAGCACGTTTACATTCCGGCTGCAGCAATAGAAGCGGCTTTCCAGTAAATTGATACTCCGCCAGAAAAGAAACACAATCCAATATCATCGCGTCAGAATACGCAAATATATCATAATAATCTCCGGATGGAATCACTCTTGCGTTTGGCAGATCATCCCATTGCTTCAGATATTCTTTGTATTCACCCTCTGTCTGAAAGACTCCCTGCTCCAAAACACCTCTTTCCATCCTTGGATGCGGACGTACTACCCAGGCCACCTCTTGATGTTCTTTTGCAAATTTAAAAAACCATATATAATTTTCATGGAATGTGCCATTCATTCCTTTTTTCATATTAAAGTGAGGCGCCCAGATAACTTTCAGCTTCGTTTTATCAGTAGTTTTCCACAAACGGTCCCTGACATTATATTTGTTTTCTATTAGCAAATCCATTTTTGGGAAACCGCTTGTCTTAATATTATATCCTTCTAGTCGTTGCTTTTTACTCGCTATTTCTGCTTGTAATTTGCAGGATGCAAAATAAAACCATGCTAATTTAAAGACTGGTTTCTCATAAAATACGTCAGAATATACAGCATCTTCTTTACTTACCAAATAGTATGCATATGGAATATGAATACATAATTGCGATAATGATCTTTTTCGTATGTTCCATTTTTTACTTAGCATTTCAAAAGGTGTAAAATAAACTAAGATATCAAAATCATCAATTCTATCTAACCTGTCCTCTGTTTCTTCAATATTATATGTATAATAAATGTTATACTTTCCCTGTTCAAAATATTTACATGTCTCTCTATATTTTTCTTCTATTATATCCAGACTTCCATAAGGATATTTTGCAATAAATATCCCTGTCTCAAATCTCTGATCATTATACAGTATCCAATATAATTCTTCACACTGCCACTCTGCCGAAGAATATACAATAAATCCTATTTTAACTATTTGTTTGTTTGAATAATTTTTGCAATTAGCTTTAAATAAATTTTTCATTACCTGAACGGCTCTATCCTTGTCTAGCAGATCAATATATTCTTCTAACTCTTGATATTTTATATATTTAAGTAAATCACTGTTTTCTATGTTTTCATTATTCGCTAGATTTTCAAGCAAAACTCTTTTTTTATGATCCTCCCTTATTTCAAAATAATAATAATTTTGATTTCTAAACTGCAGCATCGCTTCTTTTTGCGGAGGATAGCAAAAATGGCCGCATAATGTGTTTAACGCAACAATATTCATATAACAATGCTGCATACAAAAATTTGCTATTTGTCCTTCATCTCCATTAATGCCAAAACTAGAGCATTCTCTATTGACAAGAAAACCTCCCATTTCTTCATAAAGCTTCCTAGAAAATAGTACAAAGCAAATGGCATATTTTACAGGGGTAATATAATATTCTGATTCTGAATCACATAATTTCCTATTTAAGTCATCAATATTTCCTTGCGACCACAAAAATTCAGGAATCTTAGGATCAGATGCATACTCTGGATTTTTCCAACGCCCTCCCCAAGCAGATGCATATCCAGTTTCTTCTTGATAAGCTTTTTCTAACTGAAACCTTTTTAAAAAAAGAAATCCATTCGTATGCAGAGGAATCATAGGACCAATCATACCAATATCAAGCTCATTTTCTTGTTTTATTTTATAGTAGATATCCTCCATTTTTTTACAGCAATCCTTTGTTATATAGACGTCCTCATCCATCTTATATATCATCTCAGCTTCCGGGAATAGCGATATTACTATATTTTGTATAATTGCAACGTCATTTACTTTTGTACTCAAATATGACCATCCATTGGCGGATGCAATCTTTGAAAGTCCTTCACTATATTTTCCACTGCTCAAAATACAAACGTCTGTATTTACAGGTATAAAAAGCTTCATGCGACCAAAAATATCATTCCATAATTCTGCTTTATATCCTGCCAAAACATAAAATAAGCGTTTGTGGTTTTTCTTCTGATCTTCAAATTTATATTCTGAATCCATCTGTCTTTTCTTTTGTATCGCCTGTTCCCAAAAAAATTTTTGATTCCCTTCCATTGTTGCATTATGAATCTTATTTCTACATCCAAAAATAATCTTAGTTGCAGATATTTTCATATCCATTAACGCTAAAAAGATTTCCTTTTCATAAGCAGATGTCATAATGACAATAAAATCATATTTATAATTCCAAATTTTATCAGGAGAAATTATTTTTATTTGTGTATCTCCCAAAAAGTAGCTTTTCTTATTCAGATCAGAATCGATAATTGCTAAAATTTCCCACTCCGGAGGTATAAAGATTATGTTTCTCTTACAATCTTCCCCTGCTCCCCAAATTAATATTTTCACCTTATCTTCCATTTTATATACTCCTCATGAACCTGAAAATATTATTTCCTATACTATTTATGTTATAATTTTTTCCCTCCAACCTATTATCTGACATAATAATATCAATAAATTTTTTTAAATTTTCTTTTTTACTTTCAGTAAAAATGGGAACATCATTGCAGTAATATATTTCAAAGTTTTTAGGCTCTTCTGCTAAAAAGGAAAAATAATCAGTATTAATACATCCATCATTTTCTAGCACATACATTCTTCTGGTCTTTGTAGACGAAAGCAAAATTCTTTCTCCTTGTCTTCCTCCCACATAATGACAATGAGTCATTCGTGTTTTCATAAACAAAGAAATATCATTTTCTTTTTCATCCAGTAAAGGGACCTCGAACATTTTACCATTTGATAAATTCATTTTTATAATCATATTCGTCCTAAAAGGAAATAACCACAGATAATCTGCAATAACCGCACTAAACCAAAATGGTTTTTCATTTCTATTGTATTTATTTGTAAAACCGGTGCAAGATACAACTGCATCTCCGTCTTTCACAGTCATTCCATATCCTATTGGAAAATCATCATATATTTCCTGTACTATGTCCGTATCTTTGTTCCATCTGAATACACTTTCGGAATCAGAAAGCAAAAAGGAGTTTCCATCATATGCAATTGTTCCAAATCCCTTGCCGCCTTTAAAAACTCTATGCAGGCAATAAGTATTTGAATCCATATTATACTCTATAACTATATTTTCACTGTTACACGCGAAATAGAACTTAGTGTCTATAACGATATAGTCAGCACATATCTGCCCTTTATAGTCTTTAATATTAATAGGATATTTTTTAATTTTCTTTGTTTTTGCATTCATTTCATATAATGTAATTTCAGAATCATTACCCACAAAATAAATGCATCCTTTATAATATATAGCATTTTTACAATTAATTCTCTCTTTAGTTTTCATATCATAACTATATATCTGATGTCTTTCAATATCGTATACGTGAATATATTTTGATCTATTTGGCAAAAAAAATATCTCATGATCAATCTTTAATGCTTTTCCATGAAGTCTCCATTCATTGCGTTTCTCTTTTGGAAAACTACCAATAAAATGCGTCTTTTGTGTACTAATATCATATTTATACAAACCATTAAACAGCATTGATGAAAACCATATATTCAAATTATCAAACCATACGGCCTCTGTTGATAAAACACTCTTACTGTCTAAAAAAATATCCATTATGTTTCTCCCTGATAAGCTGATTTAAAACTTGTTTCTTCTAATTTTGCTTTATCTGATCTATCAAATATACATTCTTCCAACTTGAAACCATATGTAAAATATGATTGTACATCTATAAGAATTGTATTTTTATTAATATTTATTGCTCTTTCCAAAATACATTTCCCATAGGCTGCTATTGTCATTAGAACAATATGATCCTCTGGGCCGATACTTTCAGGTGCTTTTACAAGTTTTTTATTGAAATTAATATAATTTTCGTCTACAATCAAATCGATAGGGATATCTGCCATGCGGCTTCTTTCAAAAAATTCTTTTCCAGAGCCTCCGTATCCCCACAGTGCAATTTTCTTTCCTGAATTATTCAGGTATTCTGTCAAACGCTGTATTTTTTCACTTTCGTATTGAAAGAGATATCTATATTCACTAATTTCTGATAAATATTTTTTTATATCAATCTGTGATATACAGTCTTTAAACATATAGCTCTGATAATTATTAGAAAACTCTACATTTTGATTCAAAATACAACATAATTCAGTAATAACGTCACTATATACAGAAGCCGCCAAGTCTCTATCCATGCCTGTCAGATATCCTAATGTAACTCCTAAAACATAAGAACAAAAACTTTTATGATTCTTCTCAAAAATTTCCCGCTCTTCTAATCTATCTTTTATTTTTTTTACTGCGTCAAGAAAATTAAAAACCGAATGCTCATTTATTCTGGATATCTGATTCTTTGTATTTATTCTATATGTAACTAAGTTTCTATCTAAATAGGAAAATCTTCCTCCAAAAAGTAAAATGCTTCTTCCAAAAAAACCATCGTTAGAGCTGCTTAAACTCTGGAAGCGAATTCCACTTTGATCTACAAACTTTTTACGATACATTTTGACCCATGGCGCGGCCAGGCACATTTGAAAAGAAAAATCTTCAATGTCACCGCTAGAAAAGACTTTGTTATTTATTATTTTTCGAATTGGCAAAGGAACGGAAAAATCTCTTTCCTGTTTTGTTATATTATTCATTCTTCGGTAGTCATACAGTAATATATCCAACTCATCTTGTTTACACCTTGTATAAGTCAATCTAAGTAACTCTTTGTCAAATATATCATCTGCATCCAATATCAAAAGATATTCTCCAGCCGCACAGTCAATTCCAATGTTCCGGGACCGGCCTGCGCCTTGATTTTCATTGTTTATGATTATTTTTATTCTACTGTCCTTCACCGCATATTCATTTAGAATTTTTCTGCTTCCGTCTTCTGAATAGTCATCAATACAAATAACCTCGAAATTTTCATATGTCTGCTTCAATATGCTTTCCAGACATTCAGGTAAATGTTCTTTTTTATTGTAAACCGGAATTATAATAGAAATATTGCACATATTGCTTTACCAATTTTCCTTCTAATATCTATATATCAAGTTTTTACGAATTAGTTTTATAAGTAAATTATTCAATAATTTAAAATAAACTATCAAAATCTACTCTCTCAAATACCTCTAATTCTCCTCCACGAGTTGCATTGAATATCCGAAACCCATGCTGTCTGGAATATTTTTCTGCTTTTTCGTATGCCTTTACTAATTTTTCCTGTTCAAATCTTACCCCTTCATAAATTTTTTTCTCATCTTCTGAATAATAATCCTCCAAAAAATGATTGCAGGTGTCTGTCAAATTGCCAGTTATTGAGTTATCCACACCTAATAAATATATTTCAGATGCCCCCATATATGCTGCCAGTTGTATTCCTATATCATAAATAACCGTCATCCCATTATAAAATCCACTTGCAAAATCGTTTGAAAAATTAGGATGATTAGGATAAAATTCATCTGGAAATTCATGATAATATTGAACTCCTTCTATGTAACGGCTTCCTCCTGAATGATATCGATCTGCAACCAATACTTCACCAGGAATCTTTTTAATATCATCCATGCACGCTTCAATGACCCTGTGATCTGTAAAGCCAACATAATCTGCCCGCCATTGCGTTCTATCATATATTCTATATATTTTATTAAAAGCAATACAAATCTCTTTATTTCTGTGCAGTTTTTCTAAATCATCAATTCTCAGACTAGGTCCGTTTCCAATTAAAAATATTCTTTTTTCTTTATAGACATTTTTATATTTCTTTAATTCTTGATGATAAAAAGCCGGCTCGATATTTGTAATATCATATATATCCACAATTCTATTAAAATAAAAAGTGTACCAATCCCGATCTCTGATATCATTCTCATTTCGTCTGACATTTAAAATTATACAATCATATTTTTCCATCTCTTCCGCTGAAATTTCTTCCAACTGACAAACATGGTATCCTACTGAATAAAATTCTTCTTTATATCCGCTCTGTGGAATAATAGTAATATCTGCATTTGGGCTTTGCTCCATAAGCTCTGCAATTAAATATGGAATAAACTGATTTACACCATATATCAAAAACTTCTTATATTGGAACACTTTATAATGCGATAAAATTTGTGTATAAGATAGATTTATTCGCATTTGAAATAAACAATAATATGGGCATACATCATATAAAAAGTTTTTGCTTCTATCATGGAACACAAAATATCGTTTAATCCCAGCTTCTTTTACCTGTACTTCCATTTCTTTCCAGTATTTTTCCGAAGCAATAACGAGTATGGTCGATCTGTCCTTGACACAAATATCCTTCATATCCTGAAAAGGAATCACTTTTTTTTCAGATACGAATGTTCCCGCATGGTTATTATCGGTATAACACACGACCCGGAGCTGTCCAAGAAAATCTAATGCCTTTTTCCCGATTTCTCCACAGCCAAAAATAATGTATTTCACAGTTTTTTCTCCTAATAAATATAAAATGTATCGCAAAATTCGCAATGCTTCCAGTTTTTACGACCTTCTGCAAGACATTTTCTAACCGTTTGAAATTGAGAACCGTACCATACATCTAATATTGTTTGTTTTGTCAAATCGCCTAATGTACATTTCCCCAGCGAATCATTGCAGCACAATGATACCTTTCCATCCGGTCTAACAACCATCTGTTGGAATGGCAATGCACATTTTTCCTCCCCATAGGAAATCATCTGTTGGCGGTTTGGAGCATCTCCTCCTCTTGATGTCAATATTTCTTTTGGCTTGCGAAGTACAATCGTGACTTTTTTTCTAAGCTCTGGGTCTGTTTTTTCAATATACTCCTTAATGTCCCTGCATGGCCTGATCAACTGTAAGTCCTGCCTGTAATTATCAATGATCAGTTCATCCAAATATTGTATTAATTCTTTAAATATTTCTATAGTAAAAAGTGTACCATTTGTAAACAAGTGCATTCTCGCTTTTGGCAAATGTTTTCTTGCATATTTATGAAATTCTATAATCCGTTCATCCAATAAAGGTTCATTATTAGAAAACAGAGACAGCTCTCCTGAATATCCTATTTCTTCCAATTGACCAATAATATTCTCAAATAGTTCAACACTCATTTTAATTTCAGGCCGCGTATCAACCAGTTTATTCACTGGACAAAAGGAACACACACCATTGCAGCGATTTATTGTTTCAATTTCCATATACTCAAATAACTGTATATCTTTCTGAGCTGCTTCAACATAAGCTCTGATTGCTTCTCTATTTTTATCATTTTCTACACTTTCGTTCCATTTTTCCTCAGTATTATCCTCCTTTTGCATTACATATGGATTAAAAATAATCTCATTGGTTTCATAATAACCTATCTGTTTAAATGGATCGATCAGGAAACCATTCTTTACCCTTTGCCGTAACTGCATATACAGGGCAGCATGATTTGTAACAGCTGACACGATATAGCAATCAGCTGACATTTGAATATCTGAGAATGGACATATTTGATAAGAACAGAGTTCTTTTCCAATCATTTTTTTGTCTTCATCGGGAACCGCAATATATTTTATTTTATTTTTTAGTCCCATCGTATGAATCGCTGAAACAAGCCGCTCTGTATACCCATCCACTCCATAAAGCACTATCCCATTTACTTTATTTTTTTCTAAATGTATTTTCATATTTTTTATGAAATTCTCATAAGATGGCGAGTAATAAAGATAGCCAGAAATCCCATTTTCTTCTAACTGTTTTTCCATTGCTACAACATATGTACTGGATATAACCGTCTCATACTTATCTGCAATATCTTTGTATTCATCAAAACTAATAATCTTCTTACCGCAGATCATCTGCCCAACTTTTGCCTTATCATTATCTACCAAGCACTCAACATTGTCTTCTCCGTAATATTCCAGAGCCATTCTTCCAAAATTACCAGCTCCAAAAAGAATATATTTTTTCATCTTTTCACCTCAGTCAATACAAGTTAATATGTCTTTTGGATGATTCCAGCATATTTTTTCCGGCTTCATTCCAATTTTTAATAAATCCTTTTTTATGCTTTCATAAGTTTCCCGCTTTATGGCAGCTACTATAATTAAATCACAGCTATTTTTTTCAATCCTGTCAATTCCGTATACGGGTAATCCGGCTCTTTGGAATTTCCTGTATTCTCGATCCACCCATATAACTTTGTTATGAATCCCACACAATTTTAATTGCTGATAGTAATTTTGACCGGCTTTTGCCGCCCCATATAATACAATTTTTCGTTTCCCGATCAGGCAGCTCATATCCATTAATGTATGTGGTATTTTTATTCCGGGTTTTATTCCCCATAAGCCATTCAATCCCCGCCATACAAATTCAAACATATATAAATCTAATTCTTTAATCAAAACTTCTGCCAAAGGATGCTTTTCAAAAGAACGTTTAAGGCATAAATATAGTAGGTTAACCCTGGTTAAATAATTTTCATCCTCTGAATTGCTCATGGATGACATGCGCATCCTATAATGATAAAAGCAGCCTTCTGTCACACTCACAGTCTTTGCAAATGCCATACATGGATACACACAGGCATCATCTTCACCATATGTAATCTGATCATCCACCATTTCCTCATATTTCATTAAAAGTTCTTTTTCAAATAATTTATTCCAAAAATTGGGAGTTATCCCCCAAATTTTTTTATCCTCTCCAAATATCATATGACTACAGAAAAATTCGTCTTCCTGCGGATGATATATTCCACTCGGCATATAATCTTCTAAAATATATGTTTTATCCTCTTCTAAAAATCTTCCCGTGGTTACAACTTGTGCTTTTGTTTCTATCAGATTTTTATAAAGAAACTCGTACATCTCCCTGTCTATCCAATCGTCACTGTCCACAAAACCCACATATTTTCCATTTGCAACCGAAAGACCTTTTTTTCTTGCTTTTACCAATCCTTGATTTTCTTGATGTATTATTACAAATCTAGCATCTTTCTCCGCATACATATCACATATTTTGCCTGTTGAATCAGAGGAGCCATCGTCCACTACAATGATTTCAATATTTGTATAAGTTTGTTCAATAATAGAATCCAAACATTGCTCTATATAATTTTCCATATTATAAGCCGGTACGATTACGCTGATCAGATCATTCACGTTGTCATCTCCCTCATGATTTACCTGCATTATTTATTCTTCTATTTTTTCCAGCATGTCCTTTATTTTTTTTGCTGCTTTTTTATGAAATTCTCCATTGTAATACCATGGAAAACATCCTTCTTTTGTATGTTCATAGGTATAATTAAAAATCTCTGAAAATTTAATTATAGCCTTTATCTTCCCATTCATAGCAGCTTCAAATCTTTCATAATATTTTTCTAAAATTCGATTGACAGATCTAATTTTATCTATATTTTCATGCTTTCTACAAATATTTCTATGAATACCATACTCTTCTGTATAATAAAGCTTCAATAAAATCACTTTATCTGCCATCTTATACTGCTCTAGAATGTCAATAATCTGACGCAGTTGTTTTTCTATATACCTCACATCAGACACATGGAAACCTTGGCCCAAAAAATCCACAAAAATATACTTTGCTTCGCATATTTTATTTATCTCATCATTCTGTATTTTTTCTACATAAAGATTATGACGTCCGATAATCTGCTCTTCAAATAAAAAGCGCTTGCATATCGATTCCCCACTCCTGCTTCCGAATAAAAACGATTTTTCTTTTTTTAAGACAATTTTTCCCGGACAGGATTTCTCCAGTATCTCCCAAAAAGGAATTGCAAAAAAATGGTATTTCTTCTTGTCACTAAACTTTACAAAAATATCATCAATCGTTCCTTTTACTAATTCATAAGTATACTCTGACAGTCTGTCTCCATATTGCTCCAGGTACCCCAGCTTTTGAAAATTCTGGAACAACTCCTGAATTCCCAATGCAATATATTTGTAATTTTGTATATTCCCTGTAAGGTTTCCCTCTCTCTTATAAAAATAATGGTAAAGCGGCTTGTGAACCTGACAAATCCTATTTGCTTTCAAAAGCAGTAGCGGCAGCGTAGGGAAGTCTTCATATGGATGCGGCGGCATATATATATTATTGTCCGTGAAAAGCTTTCTGCGCAGCAACCTGCTCCACATACGCATATCGGATTGAAAAAGTAATTCCGGCATTTCTTCGATAGATCTTACACCGTCAAACAGACAATATTGAACAAATTCACGTTCAATAATTTTTCCAGAAGCATCATCTAATTCCGAATAATAGAAATTCATATAAACAATATCTGCTTCATTTTCAATAGCCGCCTTCATCAATTCTTCTACCGCATTTACTTCCCACCAATCATCAGAATCAATAAACGCGATATACTCGCCTGATGCCTTTTTTATCCCAATATTCCTTGCAGGCCCCAATCCCTTGTTTTCTTGTTCTACTAATGTAATTCTCTCATCTAATGCTGCCCAGTGCCGACAGATTTCTCTGCTTCCATCCGTCGAACCATCATTGACTATGATTATTTCCAGTTCCTTATATGTCTGGCTTGTAACGCTTCTAAGGCATCGTTCAAGATAATCCTCTACATTATATACTGGAACAATCACACTTACAGTTTCATACATTTTTATTTCCTTCTCTATTATTCTTTATTTCTCAGTTTTTCTCCGATCATACCACCTGGATGGTTTCTTTTAAACTGTGTCAAATTCAGTTCCAATCGTTCTGCCACTATCATTGCAAGCCCCTGCAATATAATCAGATTCATAGTTGTAGAATTATTCGGCATTATATTCCATAGATCCCCTTCATGATCAAGTTTCAATATGATGGCATTGGAAATTTCTCTTGTAAGCCTGCTCTCTTTTTCGAATGTAAGCAGCCACAGATTGATATCCCGTTCCTTTAATAATCTTGCGAGTCGCACTGATTCTTCTGTCTCACCGCTCTTAGTCAGCAGGATAACCATGTCGCCGTCTTTAACAATTCCCATATCCCCATGCACTGCAGAGTTTGTATGTAAAAAGCACGCATTAAATCCCATAGAAACCATAGTTCCTACAAACTTTTCACAGATAGGAACATTTTTCCCAAGACCTGATGCGATAATCTTATTTCCATGCTTCAAAGTCTGAATTACCTCTTCCAAACATTTCCCAAAGATTTTTTCATCTAAAGAATGGATTGAACGGTCTATCTCTTTTAGCTGCTTTTCAAAATACTGAATCATACTTTTCCCTCATCCAACTTCCTCCAAATAATACAATCCATTATAAAACGCTCCGCAGACAGAATCGTAATCCTGCCATGCATAACTGGTCAGAGACAGCCAGATTACCGCATGCAATAGCTTGATTTCCTCTGGGTCTGTCCCAATCATTTTGAAGAAGTCCTTTTCCATGTCTTCCCACTGATTTGAACGGATATCAAGCCGCACCTCTTTCTCCCCTATGTGCAATTCAAACTCTTTCAGATTAAAGCGGTCATAGTTTCCTACAATGGAATAATAGAGTTTTGCCCAGTCATAACGCGGATCTCCATATAATTCGGTATAACCGAAATACCCTCTGGGATCGATCAAAACCGTACTTCCATCTTCCCTCAGCATCAGGTTAGAAAATGTACAGTCGCCGTGGATCAGGCAGAAATGGTCACAGGAAAGCCTTTCCAGACGCTGCTCCAGTTCCCGCTTATGGAAGAAAACATTCCTGCACTTTCTCCCGTTTACAGTAATGTATTTCTCATCAGCGAATGGCACCATGTCCCGAATCTTCCGTATACGGTCAAAAGTCTTATTGAAATATGCTTCTTTCATGCTGAATGTATCTGCCGGAGCTTTCTCTGCTTCATGAAGTATCTTCAACGATTCAACCAGTTTCCTTAAAATCTCCTTTTTCTCTGTATAAGGCAGATGACATTCATAAATATTTTTTCCATGGATTCGTTCCATTTCCAACGGAAATGTTCCATAAATCTTCGGCAAAAACGGGATACCGAGTCCTTTTACCTTGTCGTACCATGCGCATTCCCTGTGAGCAAGCTGCCTGCCCTGCGCATTGATTCCTTCTTTGATGACTCTGTCGGATTTTATTGCCATCCTGTTAAAAGGACGGCATTTTTCCTGTTCCAGCTTGTTATATTCCTCAAGCAGGCCGAACTCTTTTGTCCCTCCAAGCCCGATTTCATCATATTGCATATGGTTCTGCTGCATCCAACGTACCAGTTCCCCACTTTTGGGCACGGATTCTATTTTCTTTTTTTCAGAAAACAGGAAGAGACCTGCCACGCCATGATCGCAAGAGCTTTCTTCAACAAACTTCCCATCCTTGTAAGACCATCTGCACGGAAATGTCTGGGAAATCCCTATGTAATCCTCTCTTGGATCAGCCGCTTCCGCAGAATCCTGATATTCCTCCGGCAATTCCAGTCCATTCGGCAAGATCAAATCTGACCAGATCAACATAAATGGTTCCTTTTCGGGAATCAAATTGATTGCCTGTTTCACCCCCGCACAGGTTCCCGTACCATCCGCATCCACAATCTGATATTTCACATCTGCAAATGCTTCCAGATACTCATGCATCACTTCTTTTTTATAGTCCGCGATAATAATAAATCTTTTCTTTGGATATTTTTGAAACAAATGGAAAATCATCGGGAGCTTTTCTACGGGTACTAAAGCCTTAGGTTTATTCCTGGTAAGATGCTTCAGACGCGTTCCCTTTCCACCGGCCTGCACAATGATATATTGCATCATGATTCTGTATCTGCCTCCACATTCTGTATCATCACCGGTATCCCGACACTCTTACACAACTCCACCAATGAACTCGGGTCTCCATAATACGCATCACTTATCACCAGTGCCCTGTCAAGCTCCGCCGAGTCATCATATATCCCCCAGCATTGCTCTCTATAGTTTTCAACTATCTTCTCGTACTCCGCCCAAAGCTGAGGTCTCATAGATTCTATTGTAGCCTTTATCAATGGATGCGGACGCCATAGCAACGCAATGTGCTCTCGACTTTCGTAAAAGGTCTGCAATACACTCTGCATCTTATCCAGCATCCTTTTATCATGATGAAGCAGGGCGCTTACACTAGTATTGTACAGAATGACCTTCTTCCGATTTCCATCCGGCTTATCCAGAATCTTTTTCCATTCCTCTGGAATGTCCAGTTCCTCTGTTTTAGTATTCAGCACCTTATCTATCTTCGGAGAACCTATTCCCAGGATCTTCTCTTCCCAGTATTTCCTCGTATCCTTCCCGGCAGACCGGGTTAGTACATCCACATAAATCTGCCGCATCTTCTCGGACTGCACAACAACCTTGTCTGCGTGTATCACCCCCGGCGCTGTACAGAAGTGCTCCATCCCTTTTACTGCCTGCTCATTATCCGGCTCAATCTCTCCCAAAATAAAGTACGGGATATAAACAAGACAATCCGTATATTGTTTCAGATTTCTGGAATAAAAAAATGGAAGCACGCTTGTAACATAATTGCAGTCATCATACGGATTATGGATAAATATCATATCCGGCCTGCGTTTTTCAAAATCATAAGCTTCATATCTGGTCACCGGAACATCCTGCGGATATTGATCGCCTTCATAATGCATTTCCCGGAAAGTACCATCCGGGTTTCTATCATAATAAGGAATCGGAATCACATAAGCATCGCTGTCCGGATCCTCGTCAGCGGCACGCCAAACACTTTCTAACGAATCCCACATGGACGCTTTATACGGAAGAAATACAATCTCCCTGTGCAGCGGGATATCATTTTTTACACTATTTGCGACCCGAAGCTGCTTTCTGTGAAGCCTTTTATATATACTGCCGCTTTCTGCGGACTGATTCTGTGTTATCTCTTCATAAATCTGATATACTGTTTCGCAGTATTCCTCTAAATAATGGACAGTGATGCATTGCTCACCCTCTATACTCTCAATCAGGCTTCCAAGACGAATCGCTCCCTGTTGGCATTGCTGCAACAGTTCCTGAACCCCAGATAATGCTTTCTTCTGTAGATGCTTTTTAATCTCAGTATGCGCTTCTGCCAGTACGGTAAGGAATTCCTCTGCCTGCTTCTTCTGCTCTTTTCTCATACAAATGCCTGCATTTCTTGATTATTTGTATTTATCTTATACTTCCACAGAGCAATTCATGTTATTGTTTAAACCTATGGTATTCACCGTAACAAATTTATAACTCTGTTCTAAACGTTTACAATTCATTTATAAAATAAGGCACATTGGTCATCATAAATAGATATTACACATCCATTAGATGATGCGGACACTCCGCTTCGCTCCCTGCTACCTCATGCAATGTTACCACCGTAAGGTTGATAACCTACGCGCGCATCAGCTCGCTTCCTCTTGAACTTGTTACCAGCCGAAGGCTGATGACCTACGCACACATCAGTGCGCTTTCGCATGTTCACAGGGTCCTGGCATACCCAATCCACAGGCATTTGGCATATTGCCAAATCCTGCCTTCTAATGCCGTAAATTATTTTTGTATCATGAACCGCGCCTTCTAGTCCTTTCGGTAAAATCCAGGCTCATCACCAGGATTTATCTAAATGGCTGTTCTTATGATCAGTGCAATACTCCTTCACCCTGCCCTCTCTTTTTCACATTGCGGGCAGTATTGGTTTTTTCTTCTTCGCAGTATCCGCACGAGGAACAGCAGAACTTGCCGTTTGACCTGGTTCCCATCGCACCGCAGTTACTGCATTCGTTGCTAATGTCTTTCCCAAGCACTTCCACAATCTCAATGGACAGCTCCTTGCATTTCTGTGTTAGTCTCTTCCGGATATAGCCTCTCTGCCATAAGTTCACGGAATTGTTGATTTTTTTGTTCACCCCGCCGGACTGCGGCTTTGGAAGCTTCACAATGTAGAGCGTTCCCGGCTTTTCTGTACGCAGGAATCGGTTTAGTTCCTGATTGATGTAGCTGTGCATCTGTTCCTGGAGCCTTCCTTTTTTGGAATTATATTTCTTCCGCCCGGGATTGCTTGCTTTGTTCTGGTTATATTTTCCAGTCTGGACGCGCATCCATTCCGCATATTCTATCTGATATTTTCCAAGCGCTTCTCCGTAATGGTGTCCCTGGTCTGTGGTAAGCATCGTATAGATTCCAAAGGCCGCTCCGACTTGTTCCGAGTACTCCGCAAACTTATGTACCGCGACATTGACAGGAGCCTTGATCTCCAGGCGGCTTTCTTCCGGATATAATTTAACGTACAGCTGGGACTGATACTGATTGCGGTCCGTCAAAGGAACAAAAATCCGCTTCCTTTTTTCTTTTGTGGAAATGTAAATTCCGGAATCTGCGTAGCGGTATGCCCGCTCTGCAACGGAAAAGCCTGTTGCTTTGTCCGTATGCTCCTTTACATGGTATTTTCTGACCTGCCTGCGCAGATAGCGGTGTAGCTTCTCCTCATCCACCCCGGCCAAAAGTTCATCCGACTTTGCCTGGATTTCCTTCGGCAGCTTTACAGTTTTCGCATTTAGCACTGCTTCAAAGGCATTATTAACTTTCAGCAGAAAACGGAGATAATGCTTTTCTTCTTCTGCCAGATTCTGATTGACAGCAATCAGCTTCAGAAGCTTGGACTTTGTCCTGGTCCACTGGCTCTTAATGTCTCCCAGCGCATCAAACATCGCCAGGTAAAAGTAGACTGACGGCATTCCCAGTTCCGCCCGAAGCCCGCTCTTTGTCATCTCATTCTGCACCGTATATCCCGGATAGATCTTGGATAAACTGCCAATGCCCCCGTAGCGGTTGTATACATAATTCTTCACCTTTTTATAATCCTCTGCGATCTCCAGGAGCTTTTGCATATCGGCTTTTGGAATCGGCTCTTTATTATACTGGTGAATGGTCTTGCATATCTTCTCAGGCAATCTGCGTCCATCCTTCCCTGTGTAGAATCTGTTCTTTGCTTTTCTATTCGCAGAAATCAGGACTCCTGACGGTGGTCGGGTCTCTCCCCGGCACATTTTCTTTTAACGTCAGATTTTCGTAGAATATCAAATTCTGCGAAACAGATTTTTCACTTCCTGTTCCTGCGCGTTTTCTATCCTTCTGACCATTTATCTGACGGTAAATAATTGGGAAAGGCGGTTCATATTCGCACTTTTCAGTTCCATTGTCGGATGGACATAACGGTTCATTGTAATGGACACACTTGCGTGGCCAAGAATCTCGCTCAGACTCTTCACGTCAAATCCCAATTCAATGCATCTTGTGGCAAAGGTGTGGCGAATCGCATGGAAATTTGCATCAGAAATATCACAGGAAGAAAGGATTCCTTTAAAACGGTTCTGCATCGTTCTGGGCTCCACAAATCGATCCTGTTCGCATGTGAGCAGAAATGCCCCCGGCGTGTGATATTTTTTGAGCAGTCCCCAAATTGCCTCCGGCAAGGGAATGGTTCGGATGGAGCATGCGCTCTTCGGCGCAAAGATCTGTACTGCTGTTTTGCGTTCCTTCAATCCGTCTACCCGAATCCTCTGCATCGTTTTGTGCACCTGCATTTTCCCCTCTGTAAGACTAAAATCATCCCAGGTCAGTGCGCACAGCTCTCCGATGCGAATACCCGTAAAAAAACAGACTACGATTCCCAGAGCGATCGGATCCATATTTTCCTGCAGATATGTAAGGAGATTCGCCTGTTCTTCCGCACTGAACACACGGATTTTCTTCTGCTCCTGCTTGATATTGACACATTCCGGAGAAAATGATACGGTAAGATCCCGTTTCAATGCATAGACCCGGATGCTGTTCATGGCAGACATGATCTCCGCAACCGTAGACGGCGCAAGCCCCTGCTGCTTTGCTCCTCCGCTGGACAGTAAAGAGCTGGCAAAGTCGATCACATTCTGGTTTGTAATCTTCGAAAATTCAATTTCGCCGAATTTTGGAAGAATATAGCAGCGGAGCAGATCATCGTACTTGTTTACCGAAGAGACTTTGAGCGTCCCGGACACCGATTCCAGCCAATGATTACCAAGCTCCGCCATACTCCCCGCAAGAGCCCTGTCTGATTTTTGGTTCAGATTCTTTTTTGCGTCGTCAAGCTTCTTCTTTACATCCCGATAGTTTCTTGCATAAACAGCTCCATAGTGTGCTTTTCCATTCTTGTGTTCTTTGATATAACGTCCCTCCCAACGCCCATCCTTCCTCTTGTAAATGTTTTCGCCCTTTCTCGGCATAAGCAATTCCTCCTCCTTTTTTGACCATAATTGTGACGGTGAATACATTCATTTTCACAAAAAATTTATTTTATCACTAATGAAATTGGTAGGAGAAGCCGATAAATATTATGAGCACTCGCATTTAATGGGAAAAATTGCAAAGTGTATAAAACATATTGACAGTTTTTACTGCTTTCCTTATAATGAATGAGGTGTTTTCACAGAATTTGATTTTCGCAGAATTTGATATTCTACGAAGATTCGACATAGAGAAATGCTCCTGATCACTAACCAGGATAGTTGTAGATCAGACAATTTGAATTGTTTTTCCAGAGAACAAAAGTGCGCTTAGCACACTCCCGCAAAAGGGTTCCGGCTGAATCAAAACTGCCGGAACCCTTTTTTAAGAACTACTCTCTGTTGTATACTCATCCCCGTGTCCACAAAACAACCCTATTGCTGTACAGATATCCGTCCGGCGCGTCCGCCATTTTTGAGATGCGTTCCAGAAATACGCTGGTATGCAGCGTCTGGCTGGCCTGCAGCTTTTCGGCCAGGGATGCCAGGAAATTCTCCTTGCTGGAAGTGTCCGCTCTGGAAAATGTACTGTCCAGCTTTACCTCATCCAGCTTTTTATACTTTTCATCCTGATGCTTCTTATACGCCTGCTTATTGGCGATCACCAGATTATAATTCCCATGGCTCATCCAGTCCACAAGAAAGCGGGCAGCATCCAGGCCGGATTTCTTTTTATATTCCGCAAATGCCTTGGGATCGTCCTTTTCCATAGAAAACAGGTGCTCATTTGTAGGCTCTTCAAGGATTCGGTTATATCCATCTAGCATGCGTATCTTTTTCACACTGTACTCCATCTCACATGCCCCGACCCGCTTTCCGGCAGCGCCGATCCTGGCGGTAGAGCGGATGGCCTCCATGAAAGATGCCTTTGTCCTGTCATCCATGAACTGATCCGCAAGATACTGCGCCTTCTCCACACCCAGGCTGATCATCGCCTGCCTGTCGTCCTCGGAAAGCCCGTGGACATTGTGGGGAAGAAGCTCCTTTCGGATCAGGTCGTATACATTGTCCTTCACTTCCTGGCTCTGGCCGCTCAGGGCATTGATGATCGCATTGTCAATCCTGGCATAACCGGTATTGTACTCATACTCGGTCACTCTTAAAGGCGTGATCACGACCGGCCTGCGCTCATGCACCGGAGCCGCAGGGCCAGTGGCCGCATGCTCAGGAATAGCCAGCGGTTCTTCATTCATCGGCTTTACAGCGGGAAACTTTTTTCGTATCTGTTCGTCCTGGGCCGGCGAAAACTGCTCCGACAGGGGACGGATGACATGGTATTCTGTGGTGGAATGATAACAAGTACATTGATTCATAAGGCGCCTCCTTAGGAACATGCAGTTCCTTATCTACAACCGGACTGCGGAGCAGATTTATTGTCTGCATGCCGCATTTCAGCCGGTATTCTGAAAAAGTTGCTGTAATGTATCTGCGAAAGTACTGAGCAGATACACTATAATAATTATTTCGGATGAAACATGGGATCTCATAATGGATGTATGGCTTCATGTCTTTCCATTTCCACGCTATTTTCTCCATACTCCCCGGCATTTCTTCCGCCCCCGTCCATCAGCTCCAGATACTCCCCTCTGTCAATATGCATCATAGAGATCTGATTCTGATACCGCCGGAACCCATACACACTGTCCACATTGCGGATCAGCGACTGGAGACGTTCGTCCGGCACACAGACGATGAGCTGCAGCTCCAATTCCCTTGCGTAGCGCAGGCAGACCTCGCTCCGCTCCTTATCCATCTTGGAAAATGCCTCATCCAACAGCACCAGGCGGATCTTGGAATCCCGGTTGCTCTGCTGCATATAGAGCATGGCAAACCCGGCCAGCAGCGCGACGTACTTGGGGTTCTGCCCTTCCCCGCCGGAATCCCGCCCGGCCATTTCATCCACCGCGTTTTTCTTCACATTTCCCTGGTCGTCCTCCACCCGCTCATACATGCTGAAGGTCAGATAATTGCGGTAATCCGCATAGCGTTCCATCTCCTGGTTATGGCGGGAACGATTGTCACCCTCCCCGTCCCTGGGGGGCATGAACTTTTCCGTCAGCCTCTGGATCTGCTGCTCGTATTTCTGGAAAAATGCGTCCTCACCGATGCTGAGCTGGCCTTCGAAGCCGTCATTGTCCAGCACCTTGCTGTCCAGCTCCGGCGCCATCAGCATTTCGTAAAACTGTCCGTTCTCGTTTTCGGCCGGCAGGATGTCGATCTGGTAGGTGCTGTCGGAAAACCGGATCCTGGACAGCATCCGGTTGATCTCCCGCCTGTGCCGGTATGCCGCCTTGATCTCGCCGTGGATGGTGGCGATCACATTTTCCCGAAGGGAATGGTAGACCTGCCGGTACTGGTTCTCAAAGTCCGCCTTGTACTGGGGCACATAATCCCGTTTCAGTTCTTCCCACAGCTTATCGTACACGACATTCTCATGTTCTACCCCGGAAAATCCATAGGCCGGGTATTCCCTGTTGAAACGGTTCCGGGCCAGGATCCGCTGTTCTTCCTGCTCCTCCTCCTGCCCGGCAAGACGCTGGCACAGGTCATGCTGCTTTCTGCGGTATGCGGCCTCGCTCTGAATTTCCAGACCTTCCCGGACCTCCGCCAGCAGACGGTCATCCGCCCGAAAGCCCTCCTGCAGCGCGGACAGTCTATCCTGAAAATCTCCGTATTCCTTCTGCGCCGCCCGAAGATCGCCCTCCCGGCCGATCCGTTCCTGATTGACCCGTTCCTGTATGCGGGACAGCTCCGCGATTTCCTGCTCCAGCAGTTTCTTCCGTGCTTTCAGCTCTGCGGTCAGCGTACCGTCTTCCAGTTCTTTCAGTTCCTTCGCAAGCTGCTCCTGCTTATCCAGATAAACCTCCAACTCTCTGTGAGCCTTGGAAAGACGCAGAAGATGTTCCGAACTCTGGTTCAGCTGTTCCAGCTTCTTCGCCCGGTTCAGCGTTTCCCGCATCTGCAGATCCCCGATCTGCCGCTGTTCCAGTTGATTGATCTCTTCTTCCAGCTCCTTTAGCTTCGCCTTGGATACCCTGGTCCCGATGCAGGAAAATCGTCTGTAATCGTCCTCCCGCAGATGGCGGAATATATAATTGCTGTAGGAATAGCAGTCCGGAGTCACCCCGTCCCGGACTGCATGGAGCTCTTCCACGGTCTCGCATTTGCAGATCCTTCCCAGATACCTTCTCAGGCACAGGTCCGCATAAGGCTCGCCGGCCCGGACTGCCTCATAAAGCGTGCCGGCTTCAGCTGCGGGTTCGTCTCTTTTGATTGCCGCCGTATTGATCAGGTCCACTTCCTCGTATTCCTTCCGCTTTATCCTGCGGAAGATCCTGGCAGCGTCCAGGGCATACTGAGGCTCGGTCACCAGGCTGTGCTTGATGCGGCCCAGCCTTCCCTCAACGGCATCCTTCCATTTTTCATCCACAATGTCAAACAGGTCCGCAAAGATTTCCACATGGATGGTCCGGCCGTACTGGCTGCTCAGCTCGCTCTGGAGCTGTGCCCGGGCGCTTTTCAATTCCTTCCGGTAAGGCTTGCGGTCATTTTTCAGATCCTCCGCCATCTCCTTTTTTTCACTCAGCTCCCGGGCCGCGGCACGGATGCCGTCGTTGAGCTCTGCAAGCTCCTCCCCGATCATTTCCATTGCATTCTGGATACCAGCGCGCAGCTTGTCCAGGGCAGACTCCGATATCTCACCGTCCAGGATCTCCTCCAGGCACTGCAGGGTGGGGTTGCTGACGTAGCCGCTGATCTCCTCGTCCGTCTCCCATTCCTTCAGATTCTGCAGGATCTCCTGCCACTGCCTGGCATTTCCTTTCAAAAGGCCGATGGTATTTTTCAGTTCTTCCATTTCCTTCTGCTTCACGCCGTAATCGCTGGAATGGAGCTCTGCCTTGACCTCAATCAGCTCTTCCGTTTTTTCCTTCTTGTCCGCGTCCAGAGTTCCATACCGCTCCTCCAGCTCGGCAATTTTTACAGAAATCGCTTCCAGATCCTCTTTTTTTGCTTCCAGCCTGGTCTTGCAGCTTTCGATATCCACGATCCGCAGGACCGTCTCCGCACGCATCCTGTCCGCCCGGATCCGGATCAGCTCCTGGTTGGTATTGTGGACCTCATCCAGAATCTCAATGCGGTGCTCCAGGTCATCCACCTTTTCTTTGATCTCCCGGTACGCGCCCAGCTGACGGCTGATGGCCGATACCGTGTCCTCCTTACTTTTGGGAAACATGTAATCTTTGATGAACTGCCCGGTGCCGTCTGCCATCCGCAGCGCGATGGCGCTTTTTTCCATGGTCATCAGCCGGCCCGGATCTATGTAACCGAAAATGGAATCGTACAGGGTGCCCAGATAAGCTTCCCGCGAAGGGTACGTCCGGTTCACCTCCACCCGTCCCCGGTTATCCTTGGAATGGCTCCGGGCCTCGATCAGCTTTTTCATCTGGGAGGTGGTATAGGGGACTCCCTGCTCCGTCAAGTATCCGTCCTCCGGGATCTGTCCCGAATGACTGAAAAAATGATATTTTCTCAGTTCCGTATCCTGGCTCCCCACCTCGAACACCGCGCCGATACAGGTGAAAAGCCGGCTTCCCGTATCTTCCAGTTCCAGCACGATCTGGGAGCAGAAGTCTACATTTTCCCGGTTCGAAGTTCCGTCCTTCTGGGCGCCCCGCAGGTAGCTGAGGACACTTCTCTTATTTTTCGCATCGTCCGCCGCTTTATTCAAAAAGGCTGCCGACACACTGCCGTAAAGGATCACCTGAATGGCGTCCATGACCGTGGATTTTCCAGAACCGCTCTTTCCGCTGAACAGATTCACGTATTCGTGAAATTCCATGACCTTATGGCTGATGCCTCCCCAGTTATTGATCAGCATCCGCCGGAAGATTTTCTTGGACTGCTTCATCGTCTGCCTCCTCCCTGTATTCTTCGATCAATTCGTTCATATCCGCCGCGCTCACATAGAGCAGGATGGTACTGTACAGATAGATCGGCGTCTCATCCTTCACGTCCCGGACTGCCGCCGGAAGCTCGATCATCTGGTGCCTGCCCATCAGATACAGCGCTTCCCGCCACTCCGCAGCCGTCAGCTTCCGGGACAAAAGCCCTGTGTTGGCTCCGTATTCCCGGATTTCTCCTAAGTTCGTGACCGTTGCGCCGAGCCCCTCCCCCAGGATCTTGTCCCGGTAGATCATCCGCACGAGCAGGATGATCATGGTCGTGGTCTGGCTGAACTTTTCTGTCTCCGCCCCTTCTCCTTTCAGCCGGAAAATGTGCTAGGTAATTGCGAAACTCTGTTTTCCGCATAAATACGGCATATTTTTTGCTACAAAATAAAACAACTCCTCACTGGTTTGGTATAATTGAAGTGCTTACAGCAACCATACATTTCCACCAGTAAAGGAGTTGTGCTTATATGATACCACACAAACAGCTTTCTTTGGCAGATATTTTTCATGATTGCCAAAATAAATTTGAAAATGATAAATACCAGTTCCTTACCATACTTGATGAAGCCTTAAACCTGGATGAGATTGTTCCTGCCTCTTTTGTCATACATTTTCATGCGCATACAGGAAGGCCACGCAGACATCAGCTTTATCCCATCATCAAGGCGTTGCTCTTACAACGTATTTTCTCCATTCCCACAGACAGCCTTTTGCTCCTGTTTCTCAAATTCTCTCAGGAACTCAGGGACTTCTGCGGCTTTACTGTTGTTCCCGATGCTTCGAAATTTACACGCTTTAAACAGACCTTCC
>Ga0137307_100409_pt1 | contig 59149 bp, 48 predicted proteins | sample NAcewD2O_March_2_FD_97180 | JGI IMG/M metagenome (GOLD analysis project Ga0137307, IMG submission 97180) | Mouse cecal microbial communities from Vienna, Austria - N-Acetylglucosamine amended D2O_March | ecosystem: Host-associated > Mammals > Digestive system > Large intestine > Cecum | place... | reverse complement strand
TGGAAACACAAGCAGACAGCATAGAGTGACACCGAAATACGACAGTCCGACCTCACTCCAGCCAAAAAGGCCAAAGAATTTCGAAGCCGACGTATCGAGCACGGTGTGGCATCCGCTGCGGTCGATGATTCCGCAGATTGCATCGCCCCGCTCACTGTGTATGTTGAGCGACTTGAGCACAAGATGATATGTGACATACAGACCGGCGATGCTTACGAGCGTAAGCATCACAGTGCTTGCGTGAGCATATATTCTGTTTGAAATGAAAAAATATAGAAAGACGAAAAGCACAGCGGAGACGAGCACAAGCCGTTTTGCGCGGTTGCCGATTTCGGTAAAATGATGAGCCGCATAGTGAGGTTCGCGCGACTGTTCTTCGGGAAACGCCAAAAGAATCTCACCGCTCCATTTATCACAGAACGCGTCGGTAGGCAGACACTGCACGTCGACACGCAGCGGGTCGCGGTAGTAGACCTTGTCGGGAGTAATATCTGTTATAATGACAAACGAGTCCCGCGACCGAGCCAGCAACGGGGGCGTCACAGCCGCCAGTGCCTGAGCCTTATCGGCTACCATATATGCCTCTGTGCCTATGCCATAGTTCTCCAGCAACTTCGACAGCCCGAAAAGCGATTTGAAAGTCATTGTGTTGAACTGTCGGTCACTGTACCAGGCCGTGTGCGGCACACCGAGTTCGGCGAGAAAATCGGTGAAAAGAGTATGTCGACTGCTATCCATATCAGTCTATGAATGACTGGAGTTTCTGCAGAAGTACATTTCCGTCGAGCTCGCCGCTGTACTGCCATACGGGCTGCCCGCCGCGATAAATCATGAAGGTAGGAGTGCCTGTCACACCAACCTCCGATGCGATTTCGTTGTTCTCGTCAACATCGAGCTGATATATGTCGACACTTCCGGCCAACAACTCGCGAATCTGCTCTACGACAGGCTCCATACGCCGGCAATGCGGACACCATGTGGCGTAGAATTCGACCATGACGAGAGCCGACGAATTGATAATATCTGTATAATCATTCATATCTGTAATATTTTGAATAAACCTTTATTTCTTAACACATTTACGCGGGCAATAGTTTTTGCCACGCCTGTCAAAGCAGTCTATCAAGTTATTATAGCCAACAACACGGATAAAACCGATATTTTATCCGGCGCAATATGCAATTAGTGTAGTTTGATATGAAGATTACAGCAAGACTGGAGCGACATAGGCGCAGACGATGAAGCCACAGCGCACTGTCGCATCGAAGTATGGAGCAGACGACCGGCGACGGTTTATTTCCGGCCCTTGAAAAGCGGTGAGATGAAGCGGAAAGCCTTTATGGCGATGAAGCCGTATTCGGCCAGCGTCAGCGCTCCGGTGAGTCGGGAGAAAAGCGAGTCGGGAGTACCGAAAACGGGCGAACGACGTCGGTAGCGGTCTATCTGCGACGACATCTTGAACTTCTGTATTTCCATTCGGGCCTGCACCAGAGTACGTCGCATCTGTATTTGCTGAAGCGTGAGCCCCTTCCAGTCAGACGGGGTCTCATTCGGGTATGGAGGCAGATTTATCATTGTCTTCGGGTTTTGTGGTTTTGGGAGCCGGAAGCAACAGTCGCGACATATAACGTGCTATGGGATTCAGCAGCAGTTGCGTGCGGAATATTATGAGCAAAGCCATAAGCAGCAGGAAAAATCCGGCCACGATTATAAAAGCCCACACGGGGTTCATAATCATCGACAGAGCGAGCCCGGCCGATATCGACGCAAACAACAGAGCGGCCGTAATGACTATGGTGAGCAAAGACGCCAGCGCGATAGCCGCAAGAAGCCGAGTGATTTTCTCGGTGGCATTCAAGCGCGCGTCTTCGACCAGAAGCTGCAGATATTGCCTGATTGTAGCCGATATGGCCGACAGTCCTGTATTGTTTTCGTTGTCAGACATAATGCGATAAGAAAAAGAGTTAAACGACTGCGCCCGGCGCCATTGGTGCCGGGCAGCCGTTATAAAAAAGCCGCCTGTCTATTGTCAGGCTTTTTTGGCTTTGGAGGAGTCCTCCACTTGACAGGCAATCATATCAACGAGTTCGTCGATATCGTCGGCAGCGATAATGCCGTGTTTCTGAAGAATTGCTTTGATGCGAGCGCGGAGTTCTTCGCCGGTTGTAGGAGTGAGGAGAGCCGCTGCGGCAGCTCCGACTGCAGCGCCCAGAAGGAATGTGCTGAGACCTTTCATATGTGCTGTTTTATTTGATATCCTTGATTTCTTCGGCAATCTGGTCAGCGAGGTCTTCGAGTTCGGCAGCCTTGATGCCTGGCACATGAGTGCGGATAAAGTCTTTGATTGATTCGCGGGTCTGGCTACCGGTCTGAGGGGCCAGGAGAAGTGCTGTTGCAGCGCCTACGAGTGCGCCGCCGATTGCTGCGATGATAATGGGAAGTCCTTTCATTGTTTCGGGTCTTTATGTAGTTAGAGGTAATTAATATCACTTGAAAGTAATAACGTCTCCGCCGGCGCTAAAGTTCGGCGGCGGAGACCTTATTTTCAGTCATCGAGAGGTACGGCGTAGTATGCGGCCTTGCCGGTGGGATAAATGCCCGAGATAAACATCACTTTCTCATTGGCCGACTTTGTTATGGCCTTGTAGAGCGCCTTGATGTCGTCGGACGATGATACACGGTTGCCGTTTATGCTCAATATTATGAAACCGTCGCGCATACCGGCCTTTGCAAAGCGGCCGTTGTCGTCGAGCTCCGTAACAGCCACACCGTGGCTTATGCCGAGGCTGCGTGACATGCTTTCGTCGATGCCGGCAAATGCGGCGCCGAGCGACGACTCATTGTCGGCGCGGGTGATATTTACGTCACCCTTACTGTTGCGGAGTGTGGCCTTGGCAGTGTGCTTCTTGCCGTCGCGGTAGAAAACGATTTCTACTTCGTTGCCCGGGCTGAAGCTTGTTATGGCCTCCTGCATTTCGGCAGTGGAGCGTGTGGGCTTGTTGCCGAGCGATACTATGACGTCGCCGGGCTGCAGACCGGCCTGACGAGCTGCCGTGCGGTCGTTGACTTCGAGAACATAGATGCCCGACGAAGTGCCTTTTATCGCTTTTTCGCTCACGAGCTCGGGAGTGAGTTCACGGAATGAGATGCCGAGATAAGCGCGCTGCACAGTGCCGAATGAGTGTATGTCGTTTACCACTTTCTGCACGATAGATGTGGGAATGGCGAATGAGCAGCCTGCGTAGGTGCCTGTCTGCGAGTATATGGCAGTGTTGATGCCGATAAGCTCGCCCTTGAGGTTGACGAGAGCTCCGCCCGAGTTGCCGCGGTTAACGGCTGCGTCGGTCTGGATATACGATTCGATGCCGCCGCGCGAGGGCTCACCTACACTCGATGAGATGTTACGAGCCTTGGCGCTTACAATGCCCGAGGTGACGGTAGAGGTGAAGCCGAAGGGATTGCCTACGGCAAGCACCCACTCGCCCACTCTGAGGTCTTCAGAGTTGCCCATGGGAATCACATGGAGGTCGGGGGCGTCGATTTTGATGAGAGCCAGGTCGGTATCGGGGTCGCTGCCAACAACTGTGGCGTTGAAGTTGCGGTTATCGTTTAGTGTCACTTCAAGCCGTTCGGCGTCGGCAATCACATGGTTGTTGGTGACGATGTATCCGTCGGGGCTGATAATCACGCCGGAGCCGAGACCGGTCTGCTGCTGTTTGGGCTCTTCACGCGGCTGTTGCTGCTGACGGCGGCGCTGCTGCGGGCCGAAGAAGAATTCGAACAGAGGGTCGTCGTACATTCCATCGCCGCCATATTGCTGCTGGCGTCGCGACTGGGGAGTGGCGAAGCTTTTTACCGAGACGACTCCGTTGACGGTCTGCTCGGCGGCACGCACGAAATCGTCCTGCGATATGAAGCGTGCGTTGCCTTTGGACGCGCTCTGCGACGATTGCGATGATGTCTGTGAAGATGCGGTTGTAAAAAAGGTATCGGGCCTTGCGTTGTCGGCGCGGACAACGAGAGCGGTGACTGATGCAATAAGGGCTGCACACGCTATGGCCGATGTGATGAGTTCTTTCTTCATTGCTGTATAGGTAGATTGTAGTTTGCTGCAAATTTAACGCTAATTCTTTTATTCTGTACTACTTCTTATACTTTATTTACGTTAAATCCTCGTTTTTAAATTTCCTTATTGTTTCGCAATGAAAATGTTAAAATCAGCACGTATTTAAGTTAAATTACGCACAGCGTTAACACATAGCTATATCTTACCAGAGGTTGAATCTATAGCCGAGCACAGCCTCGCCGCTTACGGTGCCACCGGCATAAAGGGTCTGTTTGTCGGAAAGAATGGCGAGGTCAGCCTTGCAGACTACGCCACAGAACCATTTGCCGCTGTTCCACACTACCGACAACTTGAGACGGTTGTAAATAGATACGGAAGTTTTTTCGATATCAGACACAACAAAGCCCTTTCGGACACCGATAATCGGCGACTCACTTACACCAAGCACCCATTTGGGCGAGAATACCCAGTTGTAACCGTAGCCGAAGCGCACGGCATAATTGTGCGTATTCACCCTATAGTGCTTGTCGGGCCAGGTCGCGGGAAGTATGTCTTTCAGAGGCTCGGGAAGATTGTTGAAGTTGAAATCCAATTTCTGCGAATAGATTGAGAAGCCGGTATAAAATGAGCCGTGGCTCTTGCGCTGTATGCGGCTGAAACTGAATGTGGCGGCCTCGGAGTACTGTTTATGGGAGAAAAAATAATATGCATCGAGGCCCCATGTGGAATTGTCGACACCGTCGAACGGCAGGTTAAGGTGACTATATGGTCCAAACCTTTTGATTGTAGTGCCAACGTCGTTTTTCGACGTATAGAACTCTGCGCCGAAGAGCATGCAGTTGAAACCGAAACGGAATCGTTTGCGCGAACGCTGCTGTCCGCCGAAGAGTTTGCTCAGATTTATATCATAGCCTACCGAAACGGCAAGATAAGTGAGGTAGAGACCGGCCGACGTAGAGTTGTCGGAGGCCATGAATATGCGACTGCGGTCGGGAAGCTGAAAATTATAACCCTCGGCCCAGCTGTCGGCGGTTATCTTGGCATTGAACTTATATCCTGACGGTGCCACAAAAGTGGTGTCGTAGCCATTGAAGAATTTGTCGCCCCAGCGATATGTATTCACACAGAAACGCGGAAATTTACCCCACGCGGCTATGGAGTCGAGATTGAACGATATGGCACCGGCTCGCTGAGGTATAGAAAACGCAATGAGCACGACTGACAGGATGGCAATAACAGAACGGAGTTTCATATCTGGAGCGCAAAGGTACGAAAAAAAGCGCAACAATCAGGAGACTCGTGTTATGAAGTTTTGCTCTATTTGTTGCCGGCAATTCGCTTGAGAGTCATCACTTCCTTGCCGTTTTTATCAAGCAGTAGCACTGTGTCGTCGTGTTTTCCGCTCACGGCCGACACCGACATTTCGAGCGCTACCACTATGCGGCGCTCCTGGTCGGCTTTTTTACACTCGGTGTGAGTATATGTTATGTTCGACACATCGATGGCGTTTGGTCTGTTTGGATTGATATAAATCTCGCCGTTGAAGAAGTTGCAGCCGGTGTTGCCGTGCACTTTCATCTGCGGGATATCGAAGAAAAGATTCGCCTCGGGGTCGTTGATTTTCTTGCCATCGGCCGAAGTCACGCGCCATTCACCGTTGAGGAATTCCATATTGTGGCGGCGGAGTGTAGTTATCACGTTTCCACGCGAGTTACGCAGATAAAGATATGTCTCGCGGCCAATCGTTCGGCAATCGGCCAGATACGACGAGTTGTCAGAGAAAATCGAGACGACAAGGGCGCTGTAGTCTATGTCGGGGCAGTATTTGCCGGTCGACAATACTTCGGAAAATGCCATGTGGCCGTCGGAGAGCACCACATAGCGGCCGTTGATTACATTGCAGCCGTCGGAAACGTAGAACTTGCCTTTCGTGTCGAAGTTTACAGCCGGTACTTCGTCGACATTATTGATGTTGATTTCGCCTACCGACACCACATTCCATTCGCCGCCCGACAACTCGCCGGGACTGGGAACCTGAACATTGTTTACCGGCGCCTGAGGCAGCTCGACAGTAGGTGTTTCGCCTTTTTTAGTCTTTATTGTCACGGTACGCACGCCGGTGCTTTCGTCTGTTTTTTTCGGCGCTGTGAATTTATTTATTACCGAACAGGAGCTTAGAGCGAAAGTGGCGGAGAGGACTATTAATAGTATTCGGGTGTTCATAAGAGTTTTATTTAGGCCCGGGGGCTTATTTCCGTTTGACTTCGTCGACGCCTTTGATATTGGCTATGTGCCGCATGATAGACTGCAGCTCGTCGAAACTGTGAACAGCAAACGATATGTTAATTGTCGAAATTGAGTCGATTGTAGAGGTGTTTATCGCATCGATTGCAAGGTTTAGCTCGTTGGATATACACTCCACGAGGTCTATGAAAAGGTGATAGCGGTCTACCGCCTTTATGGTTATTTCCACCGGATAGAGCGTGCCGTCTGGCAGATAGTCGACCGACTCGATGCGGTCGCCCCACTGCGAAGCGAGTTTTATGGCTGTGGCACAGTCGCGCTTATGCACGGTGAGTGAGCCGTCGGGCGCACGGAAGCCGATAACCTCCTCGCCGGGAATCGGCAGACAATCGGGACAGCGGCTGTAGGGGGGCACCGGCAGAGAGTCGAGATATGCCGTAATTTCTTTTTTTGCCTTATATGTTACCACTGAGTCGAGCCAGTCGGGCGACGGATTGCTGCTCTCGTCGGTAAAGACTTCTACAACGTCGCCACGGCGGAGACGTGATTTCACCGATGCGAGAAAGCCGTTGAGACGCGCGTATTTGGCCTTCTCTCCAAGTTTTGCATCGACTTCGTAGGCAAAATCGAGCACAGTGGCTTTCTGCGGAAGCACCACCGGACGGCCCTGAGGTGTGAAAGTCATTATATCGTCGTTGTAAAACGAAGTGACGACTTTCTCGATGAAATTACCCGAGCTGTCGCTGTCTTCCTGAGCGGCGAGGTCGCGGAGAATGTTGCGGAACTTTTCAATCCACCGCTGAATGTTGTCTTCCGAGCGCTCGGCCACACATCCCAACTGAGAGTCGCGCAACATTCGGTCGCTGCTTATGTGCACTTCCTGCCAGCGGCCGAAGTCGGCAAGCAGCTTCACATGGAAGCTCTGGTATCCGTTTTCTTTAGGAGAGTCGATGTAGTTTGTTATGCCGCCGGGCTTCTCTTTGAAGCGGTCGGTGAGTACGGCATAATACTTCAGAGCCATGTCTTTCTCCGACACCCCCTCGGGAGTATGAAACACCACATCGGTGAAGTGCCTGTATTTGAGATGGTTGAAGTCGTCGCCGTATTTATGCATTTTACGCCATATGCTGTAAGGCTTCCGGTACTCCACATACACATCGGCATCGAGACTGGCCTGGGCTAGAGTCGACTTGATATTGTCGGTGAATACTTTAAGGCGCTCGTACTGTGCGGCTTCATCTCGGGCTATGAGGTCGGTGAGCTCATCGTATTCGAGCGGACAGCGGAAGCGGAAACTGAGATTTTCGAGTTCTGTCTTCACGTTGTAGAATCCGAGGCGGTTGGCGAGAGGAGCATAGAAATAATCGGTCTCACCGGCAATTTTCATCTGCTTGTCGGGACGCATCGACGAGAGGGTGCGCATGTTATGGAGCCGGTCGGCAAGCTTTACAAGCAGGGCTCGGATATCGAATTGCACGGCATTGAGCATCTGGCGGAAGTTGTCGACCTGAAGCGAGTCGACATACTTCTCTTTTTTATGTTTGGTGACAACATTCACCAGAAAAGCCACGTCGTCGCCAAACTCGCGTCGGATATCGTCGATGGTGTAATCGGTATCTTCGACCACATCGTGCAGAAACGCCGCTATAACCATATGTGAGCTGAGCGCCAGTTCTTCTGCAGCAATCGTGGCCACGGCTATGGGATGCAATATATAGGGCTCGCCTGTTTTGCGTGTCTGCCAGGAGTGCGCCTTTCGGGCAAATTCAAAAGCTTTCTGCATCAGTTTCAGTTCGTCGGCAGAGACGCGTCTGCTCATTACGTCGAACACATGCTGAGACCGTTGCTCGATTAATTTGTCGTAATCCTGCTCCATAATCGTTCCATTTAGAGCGTAAAGTTAATATAAATTTCCGGCAGTGCGAAATTTTTGTAACTATTCCTCACACGTTTTATTGCTGTAAAGTCTTCTGTAAAACCCGATATATGAAATAATTGTTGTAATTTTGTGGTCAACCCGACGGAATTATGACAGAAGAGGAGATGTAGTCGACAGACTTCCGGCATGGGCCGGTAATATAATACCTGACCAATATTAACTTCTCCATAGTCATTGTACTATATAGTTATTTTTTAACCAATCGAAAAAATCGAACTATTCATATGAAACAAATCGGTTTTGGAATTATCGGAACCGGCAGCATCACCGAGTGGTTTCTCAAAGGGGCGCGCGAAGACTCCCGTTTCAAAGCTGTTGGCATATATTCGCGCTCAGAGGAACGCGGACGCCGGTTTGCCGACACTCACGGCATTGAGCACAGCTACACATCGCTCAACGCAATGCTCGAAAACCCCGATATACACGCCGTTTATATAGCATCGCCAAATTATGCACACGCCGCTCAGGCTATACGGTGCATGGAAAGCCGGCGACATGTGCTGTGCGAAAAGCCCATGGCATCGAATTCGCACGAGGCACGGATGATGATTGAAGTATCGCGCCAAAACGGTGTGCTGCTTATGGAGGCCATGATTGCCACTCTCAATCCTAACTTCGCCCGACTCAGAGAAAACATGGCACGTGTCGGCACAGTAAGGCGCTACTTCGCTGGCTATTGCCAGTATTCATCGCGATACGACCGATATAAGCAGGGCGAACTTCCCAACGCATTCAACCCGGCTCTGTCGAACGGAGCCGTGATGGATATCGGCATCTACACGATTTATCCTATGGTGGCGCTTTTCGGCCGGCCTGAGTCGATAAGCGCATCGGGCATTTTATTGCCGTCGGGCGCCGACGGACAAGGTGCTGTCAACTTCACTTATCCCGGCATGAACGCTACTGTGATGTATAGCAAAATCGCCAATTCATATCTGCCGGTTGAAATAGAGGGTGAAGAAGGCAATCTGAGTGCCGACACAATCCACACCATCCGCACGCTTAAATTCATTCCGCGTCCCGAGCCTACTTCGGGTCGACCGGTGGAGCTGTGCGAAGAAGTGATATCCGAACCACTCGACCACGACAGATATTACTATGAAGTGCGCGAGTTCATAGACCTTATAATCAACGGGAAGACCGAATCCGAAGTCAATTCGCTCAATAATTCGCTCGCCACTCTTGAGATAATCGACGCGATAAGACAGCAACTCGGCATTGTATACCCGACAGATACGGAAAACGGAAATCAACTATAAAAATATCATAAACCAAATCAAAAAAACTGCGCAATGGTAAAGAATTTATTACTCGGAATCTGTCTAACAGGAGGTGCCGCAATTGCCGGAGCTTGCTCCGCCAATGCCGACAAAAGCGGAAACGACAGCACCGCCGACACTCAGAGCGAACAGACAGCAGCCTACATCCGACTCAACTGCGTGTACAATGTCGACAACGAACACGCCGCCGATGCCACGGCTCTGGCCCGCCAACTGATTGAAGCCTCGCAGACCGACGATGGTGAAATCGAATACGATATGTACGAGAGCGCTACACGTCCCGGACATTTCATCATCTATGAGACATGGAAAGACCAGCCGTCGCTCGACACACACTCGGCATCGAGCCACTTCACAACTATTGTGCCGCAGATGCAGGCAATAGCTCCGCTCACTGTTGAGCGCTTCGAAAAAAACGGTCTTAACGCCGCCGGAGACGGGCAGATTAGAATCAACTGCATGTTCAGCGCAAAAGATGGTGAGAAAGATTCGCTGCTCGACACCGCTAAGAAACTCGTGGCTGCATCGCAGACCGACGAAGGCATGATTGATTACGACGTGTATATTAGCGTGACACGCCCTGAACATTTCATGATTTTCGAAACATGGAAAGACAAGGCTTCGCTCGACGCACACTCGGCAGCCTCACACTTCACAACCCTGGTGCCTCGCCTTCACGAACTCTCGGCCACTTCCAACACCGACATCTTCTATTTCTGAAAAAATCATAGCACAGGCACGAGGCAACCACTCTTTTGGCGGCCTCGTGCCTGCATCTTTCAGGTAACGTAGTTTTGCGTTCCGTCCTTTGCCGATAGCCTTGCCGAATCGGCACAAAGGCGCGGTTATTCTTTCTTACGTGTACTCTCTATCACGGCTCTGTTTATGTTGCGCACCTTATTGATATCCATTTTCTCCACTTTGCGGTCGTATGTCACAAGGCCGTTTATTTCGTGTTCTACGTCGGTTGTCTGAGTATAGATAGCGGTGCTGAGACCGAAATAGCGTATGAGCTGTTCGATTTCGTCGAGCATCATCACATACGTATCCGACAACTGGTCTCTGCTAATCATCATCTCGTAAGCATCGTTGCGCACAGGCCACATATGATTGCGCGCAAACAATCCCTTACCACCGAACTCGCCGAGCGAGGCGGCGCGTTTGTCGTCGGGCTGTGCCACAGATTTAGGCTCTATGCGTCCGTAGTGGTGAAGGTCGACAAAATCGCCGTTGCCGGGGTCACCATAAGCCTTGCGATAGCCGGGAGCATAGTTGTAGCCCGACATGCCGTTGACCAGACGATTGGGCGAATATTCTTTTACCCAATCGGTGATTTCTGTAACATCGAAAGCGCCCCAGTTTTCATTGAATGGAACCCACATCACTATCGAAGGTGAATTCCAGTGCTGGTCAATCATGGTTTTCAGCTCGTCGCGAAACTGTCTTCTCACGGCTACAGAATCCTCACCATCCGGTTCCCATAGGTTTGGCATGTCTTGCCATACCAGTAATCCCAAGCTGTCGCAGTGGTGATACCAGCGCTGAGGCTCAACTTTGATATGCTTGCGGATTACATTGAATCCGGCTCGTTTTGCAAGTTCGATATCATACTTGAGCGCATCGTCGCTCGGAGCAGTGAAAGCACCGTCGGGCCAGTAGCCCTGGTCGAGCAGGCCGATGTGGAAAATAAATTCTCCATTGAGCGTCGGACGTAAGGTACCGTCTATTTTCTTGAGACCTACCTCACGCATGCCGAAATATGAACTCACCTCTTCGAGCAATCGTCCTTTCTTATCCTTAAGTCTGAGCTTAAGACCGTAGAGAAAGGGATTGTCGGGGCTCCAGAGCGTGGGCTCGGGCACGGGCAGGTAGAAGGGCGAGCCTGAGACACCCTGTGCCGACGACTCCTCGGATTTGTCCTTATAAGCTACCGCTTCTACTTTGAGGCCGTCGTCTGCCGTTACTTCAATGCAGAGCCGGCTGCCGGACACATCGGGAGTAAGACGAATTCCGGAAATGTGTTTGTCGGCCACAGGTTCGAGCCACACTGTCTGCCAAATACCCGAGGTATATATATAATCGCCGCGCGAACCGTTTTTGCCACATGCGGCTTTGCCGTCGTTCGGGTCGTAAGCACCGACAACGAGCTCGTTATCGCCACGTTTGAGATAATCGGTGATGTCGAGGCTGAAAGCATCGTATCCGCCGGTATGGCTTCCTGCTTTTTTTCCATTGACAAATATTGTCGCGACTCTGTCGACCGCTCCGAAATTGAGCATTATGCGTTTACCTTTCCATTCCGGCGGTATTGAAAAACTGCGTTTATACCAGAGATTTGTCTCGCCGCTGCGCGCTATGCCCGACAGCTCAGACTCCGGAGGAAATGGCACACGTATTTTCTGTGCGTTTTTGGAAAATACGGGAGCTTCGGCAGCCTCGCATGGCGAAGGCAGTTCTTTGCCGCCCATATAGCTCCACATGCCATTGAGATTCTGCCACTGCTCTCTCACAAGCTGCGGTCGCGGATACTCGGCAAGCGGCACCTCGGCCTCAAGAGCATCTTCGGTCCAGGGGGTAGGGAGTGTGAAACCCGATATGTCGCGGGCTGTGGCGCTGATAATATTGCCGAATGCAAGGGTGCAGCACAACGCAATTTTTTCAATGGTATTTCTTTTCATATTAAGACTTATTACTGTTCACTTATGTTCCTGCAAGAGCATGGTCAATGACATTTCCACAAAGGTAGTATTTTTTTCAGAAATCATACAACCTGTTGTTCGAAACATGTCGCGTTCGGACTTTCATGCGTTTTATCAAATGTCGGAAATGTGCTAATTTTGCACAAATCATAAAATATGGAAAACAAATCACACACATGCCTTAAAATCCGGCTTGCAGCAATGTCGATGCTGCAGTTTGGAGTATGGGGATGCTATCTTATATCGCTTGGCAACTTTCTGAGTCATGCCGGACTTGCCCGGCAAATCGGCTGGTTCTACGCTGTGCAGTGCATCGTGTCGCTATTCACACCGGCGATTGTCGGCTTTGTGGCCGATCGCTGGCTCGAAGCACGTAAAATGCTGTTTTTCTGCAATCTGTTCGTTGCCGCCTTCTTCTCGGCCGCAGCATTCTATGCCATTCAGTCACAGCACATCGACTTCCTGCCACTTTTCGGGCTCTATGCCTGCGGAACAGCCTTCTTCATGCCAACCATAGGTCTGTCGAACGCCATTATATTCAAAAGCCTCCGTCAGGCAGGAGTGAAGACCGACAGCGTGTTTCCTATAATTCGTCTTTTCGGCACGCTGGGCTTTATAGCCGGCATGCTCACCACCAATTTCACGGGACTCCAGTCGTCGCCGCTTCAGCTACTCCTTGCCGCTGCCGTAGCCTGCGTGCTTGTATTTTATTCGCTCACACTTCCGCGGGCCGAATTGTCGGAGCAAGGACACAACACGAGCATGTGGTTCAACGCGCTCTCGCTTTTCAGACACAGACCCACGCGCATTTTCCTCATTTTCTGCATATTTGTGGGAGTGGCACTTCAGGTGACTAACTCCTTCGGAAACGTATACATAAGCCAGTTCGGCTCCCTCGCTACTTTCGCCGGCACATGGGGAGCGGCCAACGCCAACGCCATAATAGCAGTTTCGCAGATAAGCGAAGCGGTGTGCATACTGTTGCTTCCCTTCTGCATGCGTCGCATCGGCATCCGTCCGGTTATTCTCATAGCCATAGTGGCGTGGAGCCTGCGTTTTCTGTTGCTCGGTACGGGCGACACCGGCAACGGCCTGTGGATGCTCATCGCCTCGGGTATAGTCTACGGCATAGCGTTCGACTTTTTCAATATCGCCGGCAACGTATACATCGACCGGGCCGCCGACAGCCGCTCACGCGCCGGCGCACAAGGTCTGTTCATGGCAATGAGCTCGGGCATCGGTGGCACATTAGGCCTTGCCGTCGCGCAGACAGCAGCCAACCGGCTCGTTTTCGCGGCACCGACACCACAGCTACGCTACGAGGGCTGGGTGGATTTCTGGCTTATGTTCGCCATCTACTCTTTGGTGCTCGCATTACTGTTTTTTATGTGGATAAAACGCTCGTCGGAACACGGCGGCTCGAAATGAGCCAAAAAAACCTCGAGCTCTGCCTCCGACACAAACTGGTCGTCGGGACCACTGCCGCCACGAGTTTTCAGACGCTCAAGCAGAGTCGTGCGCGGAGAATCGAGATACACAATCACATGGCCGACTCCGGCTCTGCTGCAAATCTGTGCCACGTCGTCGCGACGTGCACGCTTGCACATCGATGCGTCAATCACAACACGTTTACGCTGCTGTAGCAGTTCGGGCACACGTCCGATTGCACCGGCAAGAGCGCCCATATAGATTATGTGCTGCTCGGCTTTCGTTTTCTGAGCATAGTCGCTGCCATAAGCATTCCACACATCCACATCGGCCGAGAGACGGATAAACCCGCGCGACTCCAGCTCTTGTGCAAAAAAGGTCTTGCCCGAACCACTCACACCGCACATCATCACCACAGAAACATCTGCGAGCGCGTCACTCAGTTCTTTACTTATAATTGTCATTTCAAAAACTGAAGTTCTTGTTAAAAATCAGCGAAGCACCGGAAACTCTGAGATACGGAGCGTGGTGCAGCCGTAGGGGATAAGTGTAATCTCTTCTTCGGGAGCACGGCTTTCGGTATGATTGTTTGGGAGAGGACCGGCCATTTCGTTGTAGAGACCCCACTCCTTCACACGCTGGGCCTTAACCTTAATCTGAATCGGAGCGTTCTCCAGATTCCAGAAATAAGGCGCCCGGGCTTTTTCCTCATCAACTGTTACTGTGAAGTTTTCGGCCGGATTGCGGAATTTGGATGCATGGATTGCATAATTCCATGGCGTGGAAGAAGTGACTTCGTAAAAATATTTTCCGAACTGCCGGGCCTCGTCGCCTTCGAGTTCTTTTTTCTTCCATTCCTCTTCCATACGCAGGGCATAAACCAAGGGGCCGCGTTCGACAGCCGCAGAATTTTCATGCCAGCGGCTCACCGTCACTTTCATCGGCAGGTTGAGCGAGACCACATCGCCGTCGCTCCATGTGTTGTTTATCACAAGCATACCGTCGCGTTGCTCGGCGGAGAATTCCTTGCCGTTGACCGTAATTGCCGGATTGGCGCACCATTGCGGCACGCGCAGATAAAGCGGAAACTCCACCGGACGTTTCTTCTTGCCATCGACGGATATGCGGAAGTTGATGTCCTCGCCGACAGGATATGTCGTTTCCTCAGAAATTGTCACCGTACGGCCGTCAGCAACGCGAGCCGTCACATCACACGGCGAGTAAACAAGCGCCGCCAGTCCGCGGTCGGGTGTAGCGCACCACAAACTGCCCACAAACTTAGGCCACCCCTGATGCATGTTGGAGTAGCAGCAGGGATAACCCGACAAAGTGCCGTAAACGATGTCGGTATGTCCGTGTGAATAATCCTCGTAGAAATTATGTTCATGCCGTGTAATCATAGCCTGGTTGGCCTGCTGAAAATATTGCTTGCACATAAAATCGTCGGTCACTTGCGTGGGCAGGGCATTGAATGCCACACGCTCCAGGTGGTCGGCAAAATCAATATCGCCGGTGATTTCGAGCATTTTTTCGAGCGAGAACATCAGTTCTACCGCCGAGCAGAGCTCAGAGCCTTGAGTGGGCATACTTCCATGCAGTCCCTCATCGCCGCCATACATTCCCTGCGGCTGTCCGTTGTAGGTGCGCAAATCGCGCAGACCCTTTTTCACAACATCCACATGAGCCTTGTCGTGGCTCTGCTGATAATAGACAACAGGCTCTTTCAAGCCCTGTGCGAGATTGACACAGTGAATGGTGTTGAAGCGCGAAAGCAAATCTGTCTCGCCAAACATACGTATAAAATCGTAGCCCTGACTGTGAAGCAACTCGCCGAGGTCGAGAAGAAAACGGTCGCCGGTGATATTGTATAGCCAGTACACGGCCTGCAGATTGTCGCCCTCGCGATATGTGGCCCAGAATGTCCAGTGTCCGAGCGGAGCCGACGGAAGCGTGGCGAGCTGATAGCGGAAATAGCGCGTCATAAAGTCGATAACGCGTTCGTCGCCCGTTGCCGAGTAATATTGCTGTAGAATCTTCAGCATCACCATGCGCGGCCACCAGTCTGCAGAGTTGTCGCGTTGCAGACCGGGCTCATACGAATAATCTGTAGCCGGACCGAAATAGCCGTCCTCTCGCTGGCTGGCAAGCGTCCATTCAATCCACGGCTGCACTTTTTTCTTCAATTCTTCATCATCAAGAATATATGCAAGCGGAAGCAAGCCGTCAATCCAGTAGGGGCCGCGTTCCCATTGGTCGCCATCACCTCCGAGCCAACCGTTGCGTGGGCCCATTACTTCCGGATATAGCTCGTCCATCTTGCTCGTGGCGCCAGATTTCTGTCGCTCAAGCATCTCTCTGAGCCAGCCTGTAGGACGTATACTACCCAATGGAAGCTCCATATATGGCTTCTGCACAAGCGGATAGCGATTGTTGCTATAATTTGTGGTTTCTGCGCACACTGTTGGCACGGTGCTGACAACTGTAGCCACAAGCAGCGACACGGCCAATCTTTTCATTAAGGTTTTCATACAGATTTATAGCTTATCGGTGGAAGATTTTTGGTTTATTACCACAAAAATACTGATAAAAATTGAAATAAAGTGATTTAAGTCGAAACAAGCATGCAAAAACACAGAAACTCAGAAAAAAGCGACCGAAGCTATCTGCAGTGAAATGGCATTGTGTGAACCCGATGCGAAAAAGAGTTTCCACACGGCATCGGCACGCACTCCGAAACGCGGAGTGAGACGCCATTGCACACCGGCTCCCGCTGAGCTGCAGAACCCATATCGCGCCAACCCAAGTCGACGGCCGGTATTGCATGCGATGCCTACAGCGAGCAGAGGCTCGATTGCCAATGAGCGCCGCGGCAATATGAAGTGCCCTGCCCCACCGAATTGCAGCGAAAGTGTGTTGAGCGGCCTCACACCCTCGGCCGATGTTTTTACAGGTGTCGCCATGGCTTCGAGAGAGGACACAACGCCCCAGTATTCGGCAAGGGGAAATCGTAGCTCGGCTGCAGTGGCGAAAGCCGTGCAAAAATCAGACGAAAGATTATAGACAGCTCTGGACGACAAGGATATATTTGGGTCGAACTCGGCCACGGCGCAATCCGAATGCCACACCGATTGTCCTCCGGTGATTTTTCGGCCGAGCCAATAACCCAGTTCTGTCGATGCTATGCCAATGGCCGCACCGGCAATAACGTCGGATGCGTAGTGCTTGCGCGCGGCCACTCTCTGATATGCTATTGCCGATGCCGCGGCTTGAGCGCACACACTCCACCATGGCGAATAGGCATACAATTCGTTGCTGAGCATTGTCGAGGCTGCAAAAGCCCATGAGCTATGGCGCGACGGAAACGAGCTGTTGTCAGAGCGGTCGGGTCTGAGCTCATGAACAGAGTGTTTGAGCAGGTCTGTCACTCCGGCATTTATAGCGACAGCGCCCACACTGCTCACGGCAATCTGCAAAGGCCGGCGACCGGGCACACTGTCGCATGGCGTCGCGCAACGGAGAGCTATGGCACTGAGAGCGACAAGAGCAGCAGATGCAAGTATTCGTTTCACCGGCATAGATTCTGTCGGGGCTTTATTTTTCAATCGCCCTGTTGACGATGCTGAAAAGATGCGGACGGATATTCATGCGGTTGAAAACCGCGCTGTCGCGTGTAGGGTTCACACGGTTTGTGAGGAAAATGAAAATCAGATTCTCTGTAGGGTCGACCCAGAACACCGTGCCTGTATAGCCGAGATGTCCCACCACAGCAGCCGAAGCCTCCTCGCAAGTCGGGGAATTGTCGGGATTGTCGACGTCGGGCTTGTCGAAGCCCAGACCGCGACGGCATGTCGCGCTTTTGTCGGTGAGGAAAAGCTGAGCCGTTTCGGGCGAAATGATACGCGCGTCGCCATAAGAGCCGCCGTTAATAAGCATCTGGCAGTATTTTGCTATATCGCCGGCATTTGCGAAGAGTCCTGCATTGCCTTGAACACCACCCGACAAGTTGGCGAGCTCGTCGTGCACATAGCCCTGAAGAATCTGACGACGAAGGAATTTGTCGTTTTCGGTCGGCGGCACATTATCCGCGCCGATATTGGTCGTCGGTCGGTAAGCGGTACGGTATGCACCGAGCGGTCCGAAGATTTCTTCGTATACAAATTCGTCGTGCGGCTTGCCGTTGTTCAGGCGCTGCTCTATGTCCATAAGCAGACAGAAATTGAGACATGAATAGCGATACGAGCGGCTGCGGAGTGGAATATCGTAAATACGGCGCATTATGGTGTCGTAGGTTATTTTGCCGGTAAAAAGACCTTTGGCGGCCTCTACAGGGAATTTCTCAGAGCGTTCCTTGCCGAGAATATCGGTGCGCAGTCGCATGCTGTTGTTGCCGTAGGTGCGGTTGTAAAGCTTGATTGTGTGGTTTTTGTCACTACGGGAGGTGAAGAGACGGCCGGTGTACGAATCGGGGTCGGCAGCGATATCGAAAACATTGACAGTTGCCGGCATACCGCTTTGGTGATACAGAAGCTGACGAACGGTAATTCCCTGCTTCGCGGTGTCGGTCAGCTCGGGAATGAGCTGACCGAGCGTGGCATCGAGATTGAGCTTTCCCTGGTCGTAGATTTTCATTATGCCCGACAGTGTGCCGGTAGCCTTCGACACCGAGGCGAGGTCGTAGGATGTGAGATTATTTACCTTAGCGCTTGTGGGCACTGTCGACAGCCGGCCGAACGAACGGTCGTAGACAACATTGCCGTTGCGCGCCACCAACACCTGACAGCCCGGAAAAGCTCCTGCCTTGAGGGCTTTTGTAAGCACGGTATTGAGGCTGTCGGTGAGCCACGGAGCCATGCCCTCGGCAACCGGCGAAGTAAATCCAAGACGATTTTTTGCAATGCGTATGCCTGTTCCGGCCGTGGCTATGCCGCGGAGGTTTACCGGAAGAACTCCGGTGACATCTATACCACCGAAAATTGCCTCGGCAGCTGCCTGCTGCGCAGGTTTGATATCTTCATAGGCCATGACCAGAGCCGACAGCGACGGCAAGGATTTGGCGAATTTCGACAATTTATAGGGGCTCAGCATGAAAACGCCCACAACGGGTTTTGTGGCAGATTCCACTATACGGGCAAAAGCGCTCTGAGTGGCTGCCTTATCGTCGTATACACCCACGATGACAATATCGTTGGCATTGATTTTTTCGAGCGAAGCCTTTGAGAATGCCTCGCCAAGCGAATAATGAGACTCGACGGGCATATAGAATTCGCAGGTGTTCATAAAAGTATTGCCGCTGCGTGCGCCAAGATTTATCACGGCAGCCTTTTTGCCGGTTAGCTTGCTTACCGGTAAAAGATTATCCTTATTTTTCAGAAGGGTTATCGAAGCATCGGCAAGTTTCTGCACAAGAGCTTCGGCCTGAGGCGAATTTATTAGCTCGCGTAAACGGCCGATTGTGCCGCCATAAGGCTTTTCCCATGCTTTTACAAGATATTTGTAGCGAAGCACACGCTTACAATGCGTCTCTACGTCTTCTTTTTTTATCTTTCCACTGTTTATCGCCGCCATAATGGCATCGATATCCTTGCCCGGATAGAGCGGATTAAGGAGCACATCGTTGCCGGCTTCGTATGCTGCGACAGAGCTATTGCGCCCCTTAGGGTCGACAGCGCCACGCATACCGAGGGCGTCGGTGTAGACAAGGCCGGTGAAATTGAAGCCCTCGCGCAGCGAACCTGTCACTATCTGACGCGACATGGAAGACGGCGTGCCGCTGGCGTCGAGTGCCGGAACGCTGAGATGCCCGACCATGACTCCGGAGCAACCGGCATCTATGAACTTACCGAACGGAACAAACTCGATGGAGTCGAGCCCGGCCCGCGAACGGTTTACGGCCGGCAGACTTTTATGCGAATCAGTGTCGGTGTCGCCGTGGCCGGGAAAATGCTTTGCCACGGCCTGCACGCCGCCATCTTCAAGACCAAGAGAATAAGCGACAACGGCATCGCCTACACGCGACGGGTCTTCGCCGAAGGAGCGCACTCCGATTACGGGATTTGACGGATTGGAATTCACATCGGCATCGGGAGCAAAGTTTACATTCACACCGAGCAAACGGCACTCACGGGCCATTTCGCGGCCGTATTCATAGATGAGACGGTAGTCGGTGATTGCGCCGAGAGCCATGTTTTTTGGAAAACGCGGAGTGTCGGCGATACGCATCGACAAGCCCCATTCGCCGTCGAAAGTGATGAGCAGCGGAACTTTGGCCACAGCCTGGGCATATTCGATTATATCGCGGTACTCTTCAAGCGTGCCTTTTGAAAACAGCAGACCGCCGCAGCCCTGCGTTTCGACCATACGGCGAACCAGAGCCTTCGAGGCGGCGCCATCCTGCGGATTGATTGTCGGGAAGACCGACTGAGCCACACGCTGACGTTCGGTGAGGGTGTTGTATACAGAATCTGCCCAACGCGTTGCCTCGTCGAGCCTGCCTTTTTCAAGATTTGTGGCTGTCGCCGCTGCCGCAACCGACCCGAAAACAAGCGCGGCAACCACCTTGTGCAAAAAATTGAGTGTCTTCATATGTCAATTATTTTCCTGCGCTTTTCCAACGGGCTTCAGTATCGCCTCCAAGCTCGCGACCTGCACCCTTGCCGGTAGTTATATACTCCACGAGGTCTTCGAAGACCGGCACTTTTTTCGTGACAACGACATTGCCGCGTGTAAGTCCGGTCATATAGTCTCCGCCTTTGGCCAGATAGTCGATAGTGGCGACACGGTATGTTTGCTCCAGGTCGATAGGCTTGCCGTTGATGAGCACGTTTCTTGATTTGGCGCCGTCGTCGCTTACAACATACTCGGCAGAAACATTACGGCTCACACCATTGCCATGAGTGTTTGCCATTACATCGAAGACCTCTGCAAGGTCACTGCCCTTTACATCGAGCACAGTGACGTAATTTGCAAAGGGAAGCATGTTTATAATCTGGCCTTTGGAGAATTTTCCGGCAGGAATTCCCGAGCGCAGCCCGCCTTTGTTGGCAATGGCGAGGTCGACTTTCGGAGCGATTTCCGAGCCTGAATCGTAGATAAAGTCGGTGAAGTAGTTGAGCAGCTCGGGCGACGAGGCCGGCAGCTCGTGGGCTGTGGTGCCAATCCACATAGTCATCAGCGAATCAACTCCGGCCGAGTATTTCGAAAGATAATCGGCAAGCTTTGTGTCGGCATAATTGTCGTAGCGCTCCGTAACCGGAATCAGCTCATAGGACGGAGAGGCGCCCAGACCGAGGCTGTCGAGATTGATTTCGATTTTTCCGACGTTGCGGCCCGATTTACCGGTCTGCACCACAAGCACATCTTTTCCTTCAAGGTTTTTGAGACGGCTGCGACGTGCTCCATTCTCAGTTGTGGGGTCGATTGTGTCGTGCGAGTGTCCGCCGATGATTATGTCGATGTCGCGCGAATTTGTGGCAAGCACCGAGTCACCGACAAGTCCTGCGGGATTGTAGCCTATGTGCGTGAGGGCAATCACGGCATCGACCTTTTCATCTTTCTTAAGTTTTTCGGCAGTGAGGTTTGCAGTAGCCACAATCGGAAGATATTCAAGCCCCTTGAAATTATCGGGCGAGATAATGCCGTTGGGGTCGAGATTTAAGCCGATGATGCCTATGCGTTTGCCGTTGTATTCCTTTATGGTATACGGTTTGAAGCGGCCTTCGAGCGGTGTTTTCGAAAGGTCGTAGTTTGCCGAGAGCATTTCTGCATCGGAGTATTTGAGCACAGAGGCAAGCGAGTCAATGCCGTTGTCGAACTCATGATTTCCGAGAATACGAGTTTCCACGCCGAGGATATTCATCACCTCCTGCTCTACCTTGCCGCCGTAGAGATAGAAATAGAGCGTACCCTGCACGGCATCGCCGGCATCGACAAGCAGCACATTCTTCTCGGCGCCGCGCACACTGTCGATAATGGCTTTGCGACGCATAACGCCTCCGAGATTATCGCTGCCGGGGTCTATCTGCGAGTGTGTGTCGTTGGTGTGAAGTATCACAAGTTTGTTGCTGTCGACAGCCTTATCTGAGCAAGCGCCCGCAATGGCAGCAGCCACGACTATCGATGGGAGCAAATATTTAATTTTCATCTGTGTACAGAATTTTTAATTTTACCCTGCGAAGATACAAAAAAAGAATGTAATACTTTTATCAATACATGCAAAAAAACTGTAGTCGGGGCTCTGAAAACTACTAAAAAAATCAATGCCGCCGAAAGGCATAGCCCCGACAGCATTGTCCGCATAGAAGTGAGAGGAGAATGAAAGACGCGGAGAATTTCACTCTTTGTTAAGCTCGTCGATGAGCATCTGGTTTTCTTCGGCCTCGCCATACGCGGCGAGGAATTGTTTCTTGGCATTGATTAGGCCGCGGCACGATATGTCGAGGAAATACTCCAGCTCTTCGCGTGTCCGGAAATAAAACTCCGACGCTATGACAAGTTCGAAATCATCGTCGAGATACAGCTTCACCTGCATTATTTTCGCCGACAAGGCGTTGCACACTTTATATGCCATGGCAACTTCCTTTTCGTTGTCGGCTGTGAAAAGACCGCCGAGCGACACTGCGACACCGCCGTTCTCGCCGCACTGAAACCATATACGGATTACATTCAGCTGATAGCGGAAAACCAACCAGTTGTCTTCCTCAGCCATTACCGGAAACTTCCACTTCCGGAGTGTTTCGAGCACAAATTCTTTATTCTTCATTTTCATCTTCCTCCAAAAGTTTATGGAAACGTGCGGTTGCAACGGCAAGCACGCGAATCATATGCTCAATGGTGTCGGCGTCGGGTTCGCGCTCACCAATGTAGTGCTGGTACGACAGCCACACGTATTCGCCGAACATAATGGTACACTGCACGTACTTGAGTTGTTCGAGAATGTGGAGCACGGCGCTCTGTATCTCTTCGCGATTATACTCTTCGACCTTTACCAGGCCCGGCACGATAAACGAGATTGAACCGGAGTCGTCGTCCTCTACAGAGTAGATTATTGATATGCCTTCGTACTCTATGCTGTAGCCGCTGCCGTCGCCGATTTCCTCGGGCATGAAACCTAACGAGCGGAGAATGTCGATTATTTTGTCTTTGTTCATCGTAGATATATTTGATTGTTATTATTCGCTTCTAATAAAGAGAGTGCGCAGATTGCATCTTTATTTCTTTTTTATCCGGCTTCTGAAGAAAAACCTACCTGACGGCGCATATTGCTTTTATCGCTGTGCTCCATGCGCGACTTCAGTTCAAGGTAGCGCTTCATTTCGACCGGCGACACCGAGGGCACGTTTTTCGATATCACGGAGAGAATGCGCTCCGACGTTATCGGCACAGTTGCACCTTTTTCCTCAAATTTGACGGCCTCTTCAAAGCACTCTCTCGCAGTTTCTTTCACTACAAAAGAAATATCGCCGCAGGTATAACCGTCAGTAGCCTCGCACAGGCGCTCGAAGTCTATGTCGGGCGCACAGGGACGTTTGCCGAGTTCGAGGGCAAAAAGCTCGCGACGCGCTTCCTCGTCGGGGAGGTCTACATAGTATTTCGCATCCACGCGGCCGGCACGAAGCACAGCGGGGTCAATCATGTCGGGCCGATTCGACGTGCAGATTACGTATATGCCCCGGTCGGCGCAATTGTTGAGCTGCGTGAGCATCTCGTTTACTTCATTGGCCTGGTTGTCGGCTTTGTCGCGCGAAGGAACTACGGCATCGAATTCGTCAAAAATCAGAATCATCGGAGCCTGTTTGAGAGCATCGTCAAAGGCCTCAGCGATTTTGCCCTGCGAGCCGTGTACATAAATTGAGCCGAACTGCGAAGGGTTCACCACGCGGTATGGCAGGCCCGATTCTTTAGCTATATTTTCGGCGATAAAGGTTTTACCGCAGCCCGGAGCTCCATAAAGCAGTATGCCGTTTGGCGGCTTTATGCCATAAGCCGTCGCCAGCGACGGATTGCGCACTATATCTACAAAGTCGCGCTTTAGCTTCACTTTCAGTTCCGACATTCCGGCCACGGAGGCAAGGCCCCCCACTGTACCCTCAGTGCCTTTGCAGTACTTTCCGCTCTGAGCCTCCTTATGTCTTCTGGCCGACACAGTGGTGTTGTCAAGACGCTGAAATTCGCCTTTGGGCGGAGCCGGCATCGTTCCCCGAAGCTCCTTCTTCTCAAGCAAATCTATGACACTGCAAAAACTTGCGTGCGACGAAAGGCGCTTCTCGAAATTCTGCTCGGTAGCCTTGTTCAGCACAAGCATATACGGATTGGGCACAAGCTCGCGGACTCGGTCGAGCACCGTGCGCCGGAATTCGTTGACAGAGCCCTCCACCGGCAGGCCGAAGAGGTTTGGGCCATCTCGGCCAACAAGCATATACGCCATAAGCATGCCCACGGCATAGATGTCGGCAGGAAAGCCATAAAAACCTTTTTCGGTTTCAGGCGCGGAGAAATGTAAGTCAGAGCAGACGCTCCCGAAGTCGTTCTCTCCGGCGCAGGGCTTTCCAGCGGCGCTCGTGCCTATGATGCGGATACTCGAGAGGGTATCGCCGTCGTAGTCGAGAAGAATATGGTCAGGAGTGATGTTATAATGTCCGCCGCCGGCAGTCTTCTGCGATAGTACGCGCAGGCCCTTGAGCAGCTTGCGCGCGACAATGAGCGTATCGGTACGCGACAGTCCGCTTTGCATCATAACTTCGTTACGCAGGGTGTTGCAGTCGGGATATTCCTGAAGCATCCAGGCAAACCGGCGGCGTCCGCGGCGTGTTACGCCGCGCTGATAAAGAGCAGGAAAGAACTCTTCGGGCAAGCCCTTGCACAACTCTATTTCGGCTATTTTTATGTCGCGTTTATTCTTCGCGGCCGAAGCATAACGGCCTTCGCTAAGATTGAAGAGCGTTAGAACGTATGTTTCGTCTACGTTGTCGGTGACAAGATAGACCTCGCGCTCGCCATCGTGCGAGGAGCTGATTTTTTTGCCGACGCGAAATCCCTCGAATTCAGAAGATTGCTTTAAAAACGGTGTTTTTTTCATAAGTCTTTCAATTTTACTTGTTAGCTTCCCACCACTGCTTTATGGCGATATTGAACTCGTTCTTAAGATGAAAATACATATTGTCGATATACGAAGGTCGTACTCCATATATTTCGGCAAGCTCAGCCGACGGCATGTCGAAGAAGAAACGGCGACGCCATACCTCGGCCTGCCGCGCACTCCAGCGCTGAGTCTTCACGAATGTTTCTTCTACAAAGGCATCGAGCACTTCGCTCACATTTTTGTCGTGGTTGTCGCTGCCGGTAATCTGCGACAGCGCCTGACGCAGCATTTCGCGGTTGTCGCCGGCCTGCTCGTCCTCGTCCGTGCGGTCGTGCCACTGCTCGAAGCGAATTACCGGAGCCGGTGTTTTGCGGAGCGAGAGCACAATGTCGGCATAAGGATTGATTGTGTTGAGCAGCTGCTCAATAAGAGTGGTCTCTCCCAGCCGTAGCCAGCGGTCAGCCTCTGCCTTGCATGCAAAATGACGGTAGAAAGCCTCTCCTTTTGCTTTGTCGACATAGTGCAGAGTGAGGGCACGATTCATTTCGGGAATTTCGACAAGATTCACAATCTCCCGACGAAGATATTCATCGGAAATGCTGAGCAGTTTCAGACGGTAGTCGGTTGCCTTGCTGCGGCTTACCGGCTCTATAAAGCGCTCTTCGACAAGCATGCTGTACACTGCCTGAGTGGCGATTCGGGCCGTCCAGCCGGTAAGTGTAATCTCACCTTTGAAATTTCGGAATTTCTGCCAGTCGTCGGCCATACACTCCTCGTAAGTAACCGTGGCAATGCTGTCTTCCGTAAGGTCGAGCGAAAACATATTGTTGTAAGTAGCTGCAAGAGCAATGTTCTTAGGCCGCATTTTGCTGTAGAAAAAATGGCGTGCCTCACGTTCGTCGTTCATTATTCTCCGTGCAGCCGCGAGTTCGGCCGCTGCTTTTGTCTGTGCTGATACTTTTGTTTTTGCCATAGTTAGATTTGTTAATCGCCGGGCAAGAAAAAACCTCCGCCTTTGTTGATATTACAAAGGTAGAGGCTTGCAAAAGCATATGCACTATCTTTTGGCGTGCCAAAAGATGAGCACTCTATTTACTTACGAATCAAGTTATTGGAAATTGAAGTTTTTCAAATTTTCGTCAAGCTCTATATTTTCGGGCCGAATTGAAATGAAGCCTTTGAAGCCTGGTTTCAACAAAAAACTGTCGTAGTCGCCGAGCTTCTCCACAATCTTGTTGTCAATGTCGGTCATATAGTCGTTATACCGGCCGCCACGAAGGAACTGTTCGTTTTCATCTTTGCGGTAATTAGCTTTCTCATATTTGTCGTGCGCTTCTTTGTATGTGATGCCGTAGACAACCATATAAAGCTTTATAAACTCTTCTTTATTGCGACACAGATTGAGAGGGCCGGCGTTGCTGCCGCGCTTAGCACGGTCGATGACATACATAAGATATATGCAGTATGCCGGATTGTGAGCGAACTTAATCGGAATCTTCGGGCCCCGGCCTTTTGAATAGTATAGACAATAGTTGCAGCTGCTCGAAAAGTCTTTGTTGCCACTCCGGCGCCGCACTACATGTAGCCGGTACTGTTTTGCAGCCGGCCAGCTCTCGAAGTCGAACATATTTTTGGCCGCCTTCGGATTCTGAGCTACAAGACGGAGCAGACGCACGGCATCGTTCGTATTGATATTGCTGAGGGCTTTAAGGGTGGCATCGTCCTGCTCTTTTTTATACTTGTTGTCATCGTGGTCGGGCACGGTGTGCGTGCGCTTCTTAGGCGAACGCCGGCTCTTTCTCTCCTCGCCCAACGTGGCATCGGACATAGGCCCGGGCGTAATTAATGACAATACCCCTACGCCAATAGCGCAGGCCACGCCTCCGAGGGCTTGCCTCAGACTCGGGCTTCCGTCATCGCAATGCAGGCTTTTGATGGCAGCACGCATCCGCTCGGGATTGCTCCGTGCTTCCGACAGAAGCATCTGCTGCAGTATGGCGCGTCGCTTTTCTTCGGTCGCCGCCGAAATAGCCGCTACACACTCTGCAAGGTCGTCGCGATTGCAGTTGCCGACAAAGTATCCCAACGGGCTGTCGTCGTATGACCGCACCACCGACACTATGTTGCCGCCTAAATATCGCGACATCTTCACCAGGGGGCGCAATTCGATGTCAGGGACAAGACGAAAAGCGCCGAGCCCGCACGTATCGCCAAAGTCGTCCGGCGAACCAATCAGCAAGCAGTTGTAGTCGTCGCCTAAAGGAAGGCCGGGAATTGCTTCGACCGGTATGTACCGTATGTCATTTCTTTTGGCTGTCATCTCTCCTGAATTATTGTCTCCAACAGAATCTTCGCCAAATTTAGTCATTTTAGTAATGCGGGCAAAGACATTGTGCAAGAATCTCTCTTCGGGGCTTCTGTCTTTTTCAAATTCGATATCATTCATTTTTCAGATTTCTTGATTCTCTATAATCAGAGAGTGCGCAAGCGCCCCGGTTCTCACACACAAAAAAAAAGCGGCCGCACACCGCAACTTCAACGAAGAAGTGGTGCGTAGCCGCCTCGATGGACCGGTTGTCAGGCCTTATTTGTCGCGCTCCGACGTGCTCGGGTGAACGCGATACGCAGCCTCGCCGTTGTCAGGGAGGTCGTCGGTTGTAGCCACAACCACAACCGGCATGCTCACGACTGCCGTCGCCGGAGTTTTATCGTTGGCATATACGGGGCACTCTACAGAGAGTGTATGTGTTCCTACAGCGACATTCTCACCGATATACAGGCTGTAGCCATAAGGGGGTGTGATGGTTGAACCTACATAAAGGCCGTCCCAGATATAATTGGCTCCGGTAATGAGAGCGCTCTGGCCCTGCTCGTTGTTTATAACAGTAATTGACGATACATTTAGATTTTCGCCTACGGCCACATAAACTTTACCGTCGACCTGAACGGCATTCTCAAAAGCGATATCGAAATCAACATTTGGTAAATCATCGTCGTCGCTGCACGATGCAAGACAAAGCATGGCGACAACAGGAAGGAGGAAAGAAAGAAACTTTTTCATGTTCACAAATAATTGAGTTAAATAAACAGATAGTATAATGGCATGAGTAGAGCCCTTGTATCAGGCTCTCACTCATGTCCTGACAGTAATATATCCTTAATTATTACGGAAAACGAGGTCGTCGTTCTCCACATCTATAGTGATAGGGTGCGACCGGTCGACTTTCTGTGCCAGTATGTCTTTCGACAACTGATTGAGCACGAGACGGTGGATAGCCCTCTTCACAGGACGTGCGCCAAACTCGGGGTCGTAGCCTTCATCGGCAAGATAGCTCAGAGCCTTGGGAGTGATTTTAAGCTCAATGCCCGAAGACTTCTGCAACATGCGCTGTATGCTGTGCAGCTGCAGGCCCACAATCTCTTCGATTTCGGTGCGGTTGAGGGGCGTAAACATTATTATTTCGTCGATACGGTTGAGGAACTCCGGACGGATATTTTCCTTAAGCATCTCGAGTACCCGGGCCTTGGTCTCCTCCACTACCTTGGGTTTGTTCTGTGGAGTGAGCTTGGAGAAGTTCTCGCGTATGAGCTGCGAACCCATATTCGATGTCATGATGATTATGGTGTTCTTGAAGTTCACGTTGCGACCTTTGTTGTCGGTGAGACGTCCGTCGTCGAGCACCTGAAGGAGTATGTTGAACGTATCGGGGTGCGCTTTCTCTATTTCATCGAAGAGCACAACCTGATAAGGCTTGCGGCGCACCGACTCGGTGAGCTGACCGCCTTCTTCGTAGCCGACGTATCCGGGAGGCGCGCCTACAAGACGCGACACTGAGTGTTTCTCCTGATACTCGCTCATATCGATACGGGTCATCATGTTCTCGTCGTCGAACAGATACTCGGCAAGAGCCTTGGCAAGCTCTGTCTTGCCCACGCCGGTAGTGCCTAAAAAGATGAACGAACCAATCGGACGCTTTGGGTCGTTGAGGCCGGCACGGCTTCGACGTACGGCATCGGCAATGGCGGTGATAGCCTCGTTCTGGCCAATGACGCGCTTGTGCAGTTCTTCTTCGAGATGCAGCAGCTTTTCTTTCTCGCTCTGCACCATTTTGCTCACGGGTATTCCCGTCCAGCGCGAAACTACATCGGCGATATCGTCGGCATCGACTTCCTCTTTGATAAGGGCTTTCTCGCCCTGCATATCGTTGAGTTGCGACTGCACAGTCTGTATATCCTTTTCTTTTTCGGATATGCGTGAGTAGCGGATTTCGGCCACACGGGCATAGTCGCCTTCGCGCTCGGCTTTGTCGGCATCGAATTTCAGCTGCTCGATGTCGATTTTATCCTGCTGGATGCGTGCAATGAGGTCTCGCTCTGCTTTCCACTTCGCGGTGTAGTTTTTCTCCTCGTCGCGCATCTCGGCGATTTCTTTCTCTATGGCTTTCACGCGCTCTTCATCGCCCTCGCGCTTTATAGCCTCTCGCTCAATTTCTTTCTGAGCTATGCGGCGGGTGATGTCGTCGAGAGCCTGAGGCACAGAATCTATCTCAAGTTTGAGTTTCGATGCGGCCTCGTCGATAAGGTCAATGGCCTTGTCGGGAAGGAAACGGTCGGTGATATATCGCTCCGAGAGCTGTACGGCCGCAATAATCGCTTCATCGCGGATACGCACTTTGTGGTGGTTCTCGTAGCGCTCTTTAAGACCACGGAGAATGGCGATGGCGCTTTCTTCGTTGGGCTCGTTGACCATTACTTTCTGGAAACGGCGTTCGAGCGCCTTGTCTTTTTCAAAATATTTCTGATATTCGTCGAGGGTTGTGGCGCCTATGCTGCGCAGCTCGCCACGTGCCAATGCGGGTTTAAGGATGTTTGCCGCATCCATAGCACCCTCACCCTTGCCGGCTCCGACAAGAGTGTGGATTTCGTCGATGAAGAGTATTATTTCACCATCGGCCGAAGTAACTTCATTGACAATAGCCTTCAGACGCTCTTCAAATTCGCCCTTGTACTTCGCACCTGCCACTAACGCACCCATGTCGAGCGAAAAAATCTGCTTCGTGCGTAGATTTTCGGGCACGTCGCCACGTATAATGCGCTGTGCCAGACCCTCGGCGATAGCAGTCTTGCCTGTACCGGGTTCGCCTATAAGCATGGGGTTGTTTTTTGTGCGGCGGCTCAATATCTGAAGCACGCGGCGTATCTCCTCATCGCGCCCGATGACAGGGTCGAGCTTACCCGAGCGAGCACGTTCGTTGAGGTTGATTGCGTATTTCGAAAGTGCGTTGTAACTTTCTTCGGCGCTCTGGTCGGTGGCCTTCTTGCCTTTTCGCAACTCTTCGATAGCAGCCGCCATCTCTTTTTTGGTAAGACCTGCGTCTTTGAGAATTGTAGATGCCGGCGAGTTGATTTCGAACAGCGCCAGAAGCAGAGCCTCAATGGTCACATACTGGTCCCCGAGCGATTTCGACACGTCGAGCGCCTTCTGAAGCACATCGTTCGACGTGCGGCTCAGATATGGTTCCTGACCCGAGACCTTGGGCAGTGCAGAAATTTCTGTATCGACCTGACGTATTACAACTGCCGGATTGGCGCCTATCTTCTGAAAGATAAACTTCAGCAAGGATTCGCCTTCGTCAATCACACCTTTGAGCAGACACACTGGTTCTATGGCCTGAGTACCTGCACCTCGTGTGATTTCTACAGCTTTCTGTATCGCTTCCTGCGACTTAATGGTGAAATTGTTGAAATTCATATGTTATAGTTGATGAACGTTTATGCTTGTTTTGTAACTATATCATAAACAAAGGATGCATGCCCTTTGTTTGCTGAATTTATCTGCAATTCCTGTGCCGAACCGCAAAATATGACAAAACGTCGCAACGGCGTGTCACCTACTATAAATTTCCCCGTCCCGACAGACAGACATTTTTTTCAGTACCGGTCACTTCGACGTGACCGATGTCTGAAGGGTCATCGCCAACTGATAGGACGAAAGCGACAGACCGGCCGTGACAATGCCGACCACCGACCACGAAAGCACCGTAAGAATATCCGACAGGCTTGCCAAGCTAAGCAAGAGCGCCGGAATCTGTGAAGAGGCAGCCGCGATAAATGACGTGATATAGGGCATTATGAGCATAAAGACAACGCCGGCGACAAAACCAGTTGCTGCGGCGACCACGACAGCCCGTCTGTTCTGCCGTCGGGCAACGGCCTGCTGACGTCTGATAAATTCGACTTTCTGCAGATTTGCCTCGAGCGCGCGCATAAAAAACGTGTCCGACGGCAGTTCGGGGCTGAACGATTGAAACAATTGTTGTAAGTCTTTATCTTCCATAATGGCGTTGGTCGGTGTTAAGCAGAGCGCGCAAGTGATTCCTTCCGCGCGAAAGGTGCTGTTTTACTGCATCGGCCGAGACGGTCTGTATCTCGGCAATCTCTTTTATCGAATAACCTTGCAGATAGAAAAGTAGAACTGATGTCCGCTCTTTTGCCGGCAATCTGTTCAGCGCGGCATATAAGTCCTGATATTGAAAGGCCCCGTCGGCTCGTTCGCCCGACTTTAGCGCACTCGCTTCGCCATAGTCTACGGTATGCCGCAGCGTACGCTTTGCGTCGAGAAACGAATTATATGCGATTCTAAAAATCCAGGCATTGAACTTTTCGGGGCTCGAAAGGGTGTCGCACGAAAGATAAGCCTTTATAAAAGCTTCCTGAGCAATATCATCGGACTGCTGGCTGTCGCCGCAGCACAAGGCCAACAGAAACCGCCGCAGCGGCTTCTGTATGGCTTCAACTTGCGCTATGAACTGCTCTTTAGTCATAGGAGCTCAGTCTTCTTTCTCGGGCAACTGTTTGCGTGTGACAAAGTAAACTATGAGAAAGCTGATGCCTAAGGCCAGCATAATTCCACCGCAAAGCCCGGGAATCTCTACAGAGTCCATCGACGAGCCGGGCTCACGGTTAAGGTAATTGATAACCGACATTATCATACATGCAAGACCGCCGAGAGAGAAGATGCAGCCTTTGAGCAGACGGCCATGGAGAATCTCCTTCGCCGTCTTGCGAGGCTGCCGCAAAGCCTCGGCGAGTTTGTCGGCATCGATGTTGTTATTGGCATCGATAGCCTTGATGAGTACCTGCGAGCGTTTGTTGTCGGCGTTGATACGCGACCAGAAAACTATTGCGACTATCGCTATAGGAAGTACGCAGCAAATAAATATGGGAACGAGCAATTCCATTTACATAACTGTTTTTAAGGGTTGTTACTGATTAGGTTTTTGAGACATCTCGTATACAAGACTCCTCCAGAGCGAAAAAGGTGACATCGCCCACAAAATTTTTTTACAAAGATAGCTCAAAAATTTCGGGCGTGCGATTTCACACGATTTCCACTCTACACATTTTACACACCACATTTTTCGCTTTCATTGTTATATAGAGTAAAATACTTACCTTTGTAGGTTAAAACGGATATTAGATGGAATTCGAACTGCACTCACAATACAAGCCGACCGGCGACCAGCCGGAGGCCATTCGCCAATTAGTGGAAGGTGTCAACGAGGGACGCCCTGCGCAGACTTTGCTCGGTGTCACCGGCTCGGGCAAAACTTTCACCATGGCAAATGTAATCAAGGAAGTGAAAAAACCTACACTGATTCTGAGCCACAACAAAACTCTGGCCGCGCAGCTCTACAGCGAGTTCAAGCAGTTCTTCCCCGAAAATGCCGTGCAGTATTTCGTCTCATATTACGACTACTATCAGCCAGAGGCATACATCCCTACTGTCGACAAATATATTGAGAAAGACCTGATGGTCAACGACGAGATAGAGCGGCTCCGCCTTGCCACGACTTCAGCCTTGCTCTCTGGCCGACGCGATGTTGTGGTGGTGTCGTCGGTATCGTGTCTCTATGGCATGGGCAATCCCGAAGACTTCAACGAGAATGTGGTGACAGTGCGCAAGGGCATGAAAATCTCGCGCAACGCTTTTCTGCGCAAGCTCGTCAACGCGCTTTACAGCCGCAACGAAGTAAACTTTGAGCGAGGCAATTTCCGCGTGAAAGGCGATACTGTCGACATCCGTCTGGCCTATGAGGAGATTGTTGTGCGCATAGTTTTCTGGGGCGACGAAGTAGAGTCGGTAATCACTCTGCGGCCCGAAGACAATGCCCATCTCGGCACGCACGACAGTTTCAACATATATCCGGCCAATCTATTTGTGACATCGCCGGCGCGCCAGGCCTCGGCAGTGGCGCAGATACAGCTCGACCTCGGCCAGCAGATAAAGTTTTTTGAGTCGGAGGCACGTCTGCTCGAAGCTCAGCGTATAAACGAACGCGTAACTTACGACGTGGAGATGATTAAAGAGCTGGGCTACTGCTCGGGAATCGAAAACTATTCGCGATATTTCGACGGCCGCAAGGAGAATGAGCGCCCATTCTGCCTGCTCGACTATTTTCCCAAAGATTTTCTCACAATCATCGACGAAAGCCACGTAACTGTGCCGCAAATCCGTGCGATGTATGGTGGCGACCGCTCGCGCAAGGTGAATCTGGTGGAGTACGGATTCAGGCTGCCGGCGGCTCTCGACAACCGTCCGCTCAAATTCGAGGAATTCGAAGGTCTTACAAATCAGGTAATCTACGTGAGCGCTACTCCTGCCGACTACGAGCTCGAGCTCTGCGAAGGAGTAGTGGTAGAGCAGGTAATCCGTCCAACAGGTCTGCTCGACCCGCTTATCAAGGTGAAGCCGTCGACCAATCAAATCGACGACCTGCTTGAAGAAATACAGCTGCGCATCGAGCGCGACGAGCGTGTGCTCGTCACAACCCTCACAAAGCGTATGGCCGAGGAACTCAACGAATATTTCCTCAAACTGAATATAAAGACTGCCTACATCCACAGCGACGTGGAGACGCTCGACCGCATAAAGATTCTTGACGGACTCCGCGCCGGCGAATACGATGTGCTCATAGGTGTGAATCTGCTCCGCGAGGGTCTCGACCTCCCCGAGGTATCGCTTGTGGCGATTCTCGACGCCGACAAAGAAGGTTTTCTCCGCAGCCACCGCTCGCTCACCCAGACCGTGGGCCGTGCGGCGCGTAACCTAAACGGCGAAGTGATAATGTATGCCGACAAAATCACCGATTCGATGCGTCAGACCATCGAAGAGACAGAGCGCCGACGAGCCATTCAGCTCGACTACAACGAGAAGCATGGCATCACGCCTCAGGCTATTGTCAAGGCGCGCAATATGATTGTGGGACTGGAGAAAGAGGAAGTCGACCTCGAAGCCACAGCGCACTCCTCACGACCGGCAAAGCAGCTCAACTCGCGCGACAAACACGACAAGGCCCGCGGCAAAAACAAAATTCCTTATGCCGAGGAGTACTCCACACGGGTCGACATCGCTGCCGACCCTGTATATCAGTATATGAACGACGACGAGTTGCAGCGAACTATAAACCGTCTCCGCAGCGAAATGCTCAAAGCCGCAAAAGAGATGGAATTTATATCGGCTGCAAAACTGCGCGACGAAATAATAAGCCTCGAGCTCCGGCTCGAAAGCATGAAAAAGTGACGCATATGCCCATAGATATAGACTACAGCAATCTGAAGCCCTCCGACTGGCTTCCCACATCGGTAAAAGAGATGAAAGCTCTGGGCTGGGATTCGGTCGACGTTGTTCTCTTCAGTGGCGACGCTTATGTCGACCATCCTTCGTTTGCAGCCGCCGTCATCGGACGCTCTCTGCAGGCTGCCGGATTCCGTGTGGCGATAGTGCCTCAGCCAAACTGGCAGGACGACCTGCGCGACTTCCGCAAATTCGGACGTCCGCGTCTGTTTTTCGGCATCAGCGCCGGAGCTATGGATTCAATGGTAAACCACTACACGGCTTCGCGACGCCGTCGCTCCGACGATGCCTACACTCCGGGCGGACGGCACGGCGCACGCCCCGATTACCCGACAATAGTATACTCACGAATACTGCGTGAGCTCTATCCCGACGCACCTATTGTAGCCGGAGGCATAGAAGCTTCGCTGCGCCGCTTCTCGCACTACGATTACTGGGAAGACCGTCTGCGCCCGTCAATCATTGCCGACGCGCAGGCCGACATGCTGCTCTACGGCATGGGCGAAAAGACAATCGTTGAACTTGCACGCCGCCTCGATGCCGGCGAACACATATCGGACATCACCGACTTGCGTCAGTCGGTGCTTCTGCGCCCCCTCTCCGAGATACCCGGGGCTTCCGACGAAAACAATATTGTGCTTGCAAGCTATGAGACATGCGTGGCCGACAAACGCTCGCAATCGACAAACTTCAAGCATATAGAGCAGCAGAGCAACCGGCTCGACGGCGGCTCTACAATATGGCAGGCTACGGGCAAGCGTGCCGTGAAAGCCAATCCGATGCACCCGGCCATGACGCAGGGCGAGATAGACGCTTCGTTCGACCTTCCGTATACACGCCTGCCTCATCCGCGTTACCGCGGCAAAGCGATTCCGGCCTACGAAATGATTCGCCACTCGGTGAACATGCACCGAGGCTGTTTCGGGGGCTGCGCTTTCTGCACCATATCGGCACATCAGGGCAAATTCATAGCATCGCGCTCAAAAGAATCAATTATCCGCGAAGCCCGTCAGGTGACACGTATGCCCGATTTCAAGGGCTATATAAGCGACCTCGGCGGCCCCTCTGCCAACATGTACGGCATGAGCGGACGCGACAAGGAGCAATGCGCGCGTTGCTTCAGGCCCTCGTGCCTGCATCCCTTGCCGTGCCGCAACCTCAACACCGACCACGGGCCGCTCCTCGACATATACCGGAGCGTCGACGCTCTGCCTGGCGTCAAAAAATCGTTTGTTGGCTCGGGCGTGCGATACGACCTGTCGATGCACGTGACCGGCAATGCCGACATCGACCGCACAAACCGCCGCTACAACGAAGAATTGATTCGCAACCACGTCTCCGGACGTCTGAAAGTGGCTCCGGAGCACACCTCCGACTCTGTGCTGGCAGTGATGCGCAAGCCTTCGTTCAAGCTCTTCAAAGAATTCAAAGCAATCTTCGACCGGGTTAATTCGCAGTCGGGGCTGCGCCAGCAACTTATTCCCTATTTTATATCGTCACACCCGGGCTGCACCGAAGAAGCAATGGCCGAGCTTGCAGTCGAAACCAAGTCACTCGATTTCCACCTCGAACAGGTGCAGGATTTCACGCCCACGCCCATGACAGTGGCCACCGAGATATACTATACGGGCATACACCCATACACCGGGCAAGAAGTATTCTGCCCCACAGATGCCAACGAGAAAAAGCGGCAGCGCATGTTCTTCTTCTGGTACGACCCCGAATATCGCCGCGAGATTACCTCCTCCCTGCACCGGATAGGACGCCCCGACCTCATAACACGCCTTTTCGGCGACCGTCCGCCTCACCGCTACGAAACGCCCGTCCCACACCGTACAGGTGCCCGCAATCCGCGCCAGTCACAGAAAACAGGCTCAAAACCGGCCGTGCAATCTGACCGCAGACAATCTAAAGGACCCCGAAAAAACAGAAAGCCATGAGCATAGACTGAAATCAAACAAAAGAGCGTCTGGAATGTTATAAAATCATAAGAACAACTAACATTCCATACAACGCTCTTTAACAGATTTCAACTATGAAACCCATTAACATCAATTACCTCGGCACCACACGGTTGTGGTGGCTTGTCCTTCTTATCGGCATTCTGCTCGTTATCGGGGGATTTGCATATTGGTTCTGGCCCACCGCCGGATATGCAGTCGCATCTCAGATTTTCGGCTGGCTTCTCATTCTGGCCGGCGTAGTCCAACTGTGTGTCGCCGCGGGTCCGCATCCTGCCAAAGGCTGGGGCTGGTGGATTGCCGGTGGTGTTATCGACATGTTCATAGGCTTTATGCTCGTCCGCAGCATTATACTCTCTGAAATGGTATTCCCCTACTTCCTTGCCATTATATTCATATTCTGGGGCGTCGAGGCTTTCTTCGGAGCAGCCGCAGGCCGCAGAATCAAATACTGGTGGCTCGGCATAATCAACGGCATAGTCCTCTGCCTCATTGGTTTCTTCTTTCTTGAAGCCGGCTGGTTGAGCGACATGCTCATGACATCGTTCCTCGCTTCCATAGCCTTCATCTACTGGGGCTTTACAGTAGCAATTGCATCTTATGAGATGAAACCAGTAAAAAAGGAATAATCATCTATACCAAAGCACCCACCAACACACCCTGCGCTCCGGAGCACAAAACTCCGGAGCGTTTTTGTGGAGTATGGTTTTTAGTTGATTAAAGAGTGGCAACAATCGCATCGGCAAGGGCCTCAATGTCGCTTTCGACTTCGGAGAGGAGATTCTGCCTGAGCATGGGCGACGGCGCGAGCACACTCACCTTAGAGCCATCAAAAGCTGCGGCGAGCTTCTTTGCGGCCATAGGGCCCCAGGAATACGAACCCATGACACCTACCGTACGATTTTCGATACCACGTTCAATAAGTGCGCTCACAAATGAAGCTACCGGCGGAAAGAGCTCGCCGTTATATGTCGGAGAAGCGACAACGAGAGTATCGTAGCGCATCACGTCGGCCAGAACAGATCCTTTCTGAGCATAGCTCAGATCGTGCATGCGGATTGTGCGCACACCACGCTCCGCAAGCATGGCGGCCAGAGTCTCGGCCATTGCCGCCGTATGACCATACATGGAGCCATAGGCTATCACCACACCCTTGTCGCCTTGCCATGAAGCCATGCGCGAGTACTGCTCTACAATACGGCTCACATTAGAGCGCCACACCGGGCCGTGGGTCGAGCAGATAATCTTTATGTCGAGGGCCGAAGTCTTTTTAATTGCATTCTGCACAAAACGTCCGTATTTTGCCACTATACAACCGTAGTAACGATATGCCTCATCGAAATAGCGGTCGATGCCGTCCATGGCATCGTCGATCACAGCTCCGTCGAGCGCGCCGAAACATCCGAAAGCATCGCCTGAGAAAAGCACACCCTCCTCTGGAACGTATGTGACCATCGTCTCGGGCCAGTGCACCATGGGAGCGAGATAAAACTGCAGAGTGATATCGCCCAGCGAGAGGCTCTCGCCGTCGGCCACGGTGACGAAACAATCATCCGAAAGACCGTAAAAACCTTTGAGCATATCCACAGTTTTGGCATTGCCCACAATCTTCATATCGGGGAAAAGACAGTGAAGCATGGGAACGGCCCCGGTATGGTCGGGCTCCACATGATTTACAACCAGAAAATCGGGGTTTGTGCCCTCGAGAGCTTCGAGCACATGTGCCGAGTAATCGTTGTCGTGCGCCACCTCGCAGCCGTCGATAAGAGCTGAGGCCTTGCTGCCGCGTACCATATAGCTGTTATAACTTACTCCGAAGGGCATCTGCCACAAATTCTCGAACAGAGCCTTGCTGCGATCGTTCACGCCGCAGTATTTCACATGGTCGGTGATGCTTCTTACATTCATTTTCAATATCTTTAATATTGCGGCTGCAAATTTACTAAAAATTGAGTAATTTTGCAGTCGATTTCGCATAAAGATGAAAGTAACAACAGTCAGCAACGAAGGCAACGAACGTCTGATAGTGATATTCGCCGGCTGGGCCATGGACTTCCGTCCGTTCGCCTCGCTGCGTCGCGACGGATACGATATCGCTGTAGCATGGGATTACCGTCCTGGTGAAAAAGACTCCGGCACATGGGATTTCGCACTGAAATACAGCGAAATATGCGTATTTGCATGGTCGCTTGGCATTATACATGCTCTGCTTCCGCCACTGCTCGAGGCAAAAGTGACACGCCGCGTGGCGATAAACGGTTCGGAAATTCCGGTCGACGACTTTTGCGGCATACCTCATGCCATTTTCAAAGGCACACTCGACGGACTTACCGAGCGCTCGCTGAGCAAATTCTACTATCGTGTGTGCGGCTCACGGGCGGCTTTCGACTCTTTCTGCGCCAATATGCCCGAGCGTCCTCTTGACGAGCTGCGCGACGAACTCGCCTCTTTCACAAGACTCAAACCGAGACATCTGCGCTGGGATGTGGCTCTAATCGCCCGCAACGACAGCATCTTTCCATACGAAAACCTTGCGAAGGCTTGGTCAAACACACCTGTCGTAGTCTCCGACGGCGCCCATCTTCCCGACTTTCAAAAAATCATACAAGAATACACTGTCGACAAACATAGTGTCGGCGAGCGTTTCGGACGCCGTCGCGAAACCTACGATGCGGCAGCTCCCGTTCAGCGACACATGGCCGACAGTCTATTGCAACTGATTGAATCGCAGGGAGTCGCCGAGAGAATATCTGCCCGCGGCGCACGCACCATAGAGCTCGGTTGCGGAACAGGTCTCCTCAGCCGTAGCCTCGACCTCATATGCGGCAACGAAGCAACTCTCGAGCTCCGCGACCTCTCGGGACCCACGCCGCTGCCCCACCGTCCCTTCTGCGAAGGCGATGCCGAAACCGGCCTCTGGAACGAACCAGGCAACTCGGCCGACGCTATCATATCGGCTTCGACAGTACAGTGGTTCAATTCGCCGTCGCGTTTCATTGAGGAATGCATGCGCATACTCAAGCCCGGCGGAACACTTCTGTTCAGCACCTTCCTGCCGGGCAACCTCGCCGAAGTAGCACAGGCCACCGGGCGAAGCCTCCCCCTGCCCGATGTAGCTCACTGGCACTCATATCTGCCCGAAGGACTCAGACCTGTGTCGGAAGAAGAGGCAAGCCACACACTGCACTTCGCATCGCCGGTCGACGTATTCAGGCATTTACGCTCCACGGGCGTAAATTCGCTCGGCAACGGCAGCGAAAATCTACGCAAAGCCCTGAACTCATATGCCGTGGAAAGCGACGGCACGGCAAACGCTACTTACCGAACATACATTTTGATGCTTCGCAAAAACGATTCGTGCCAACGGCCCATGACATCAGCCGAAACAATATGAAAAAAACAGATACACCTTCACAGGCAATATTCATCACAGGCATCGACACCGATGCCGGCAAAACCTATGCCACAGCTTCTTATGCACGAATGCTCGAAGAGCAAGGTCTGGGCGTGATTACACAGAAATTCATACAGACCGGCTGCATCGGCACGTCGGAAGACATAGAGGCACACCGTCGCCTGCTCGGCACCGGCCAGCTCGAAGAAGACCGTCTCGGCCTCACTGCTCCGGTAATATTTTCATACCCGGCCTCAGCACAGCTTGCCGCTCGCATCGACGGGCGCGACATCGACCTCGCCCTCATTTCAAAAGCCACCGATGAGCTGTGCCGACGCTACGACCGTGTGCTCATTGAAGGCGCCGGCGGACTAATGGTGCCAATCACCGACGAATACTTTGCCATCGACTACGTGGCCGAGCATCATCTGCCGGTGATACTCACCACGAACAGCCGACTAGGCTCCATCAATCATACCATACTGTCGCTCAACGCCATAGCCGACTACGGCCTGAATCTCCTCGCGGTGATTTACAACGAGCACTACGACAACGACAAAGAGAGCGAAATAGCCGCTGACACCAAAGAATTCATAGGCCGCTATCTCGCCTCTCACTTCCCTATGGCAGAATACTTCATAATGCCCGAGTACGACGGCGTATTGCGTATGAAAAAACTGCGCTGACACTCCACGACCAAAAAAAACTTAAAAAGCCGGGGCTGCATTTGCCGGTGTCGTTTTTTTTAGTATTTTTGTAAACAGAATGTCACTTCTACCCTCATACGGCACAGCAAACCGCACCATATTTATATTTTTTCAGATACTTGGCATAAACCATAGGAAAATTCCGCAGTCTAATTGTTATATATCGAAAGCGTTTAAAAACAAATAATACAATGAAACAGAGCGCCCGAACTCTCATACTCCTCCTGGCAGCCTTTCTGGCAGTGCCAACGGCACTCTATGCCCAGGACCCTTACGATGACTTATACTACTCTCCGAGCAAGGCCAAAGAGAAAGAGAAGAAAGAAAAAGAGCGCATCAAAGCCCTCCGGGCTGCCACTCTTCCGGCAGCCGACTCTTACAACGTAAGCTCCGACAAGCCTCTCCAGATAGATGTAGACACCTACAACCGTCGAAACACAACGTCGTCGGCAGAACCCGACGACGGCAAATATAACGACAGCTTCAAGTACACCCGTCGCATCGAGCACTTCCACGACAGCACAATCGTGTCGGCCTCAGGCGATACCACCCTTATGAATTATTATTACAGCACACCCTCGCAGCAGGATGTGAATGTATACGTAATCAACAACATCGACCCCTACGATTACTACTCGTGGGGCGCCACTCCCTGGAGCCTGTACAACCCCTGGCGATATAGCTGCTGGGCTCCTGGCTGGAGCTTCTGCTACAATCCCTGGTACGACTTTACATGGGGAAGCCCCTGGTGGGGACCCTCGTGGAGCTGGGGTTGGACTCCCGGCTGGGGATGGAACTATCCGGGTTGGGGTCCGTCATGGGGATGGGGTCCGTCATGGGGAGCACCTCTGCCTCCCCCTTCTCATGGACACGGCTGGGCAAGCAACAGCACCGGTGCCGCACGACCACACAGACCGTCGTCGGGAGCTGCCGCTGGTCGCAATCCCTCGTATTCGGGAGGCGCATCGTCGAACCGTCCCGGCAACATGGGACGTCCGTCCTACGGCGTATCAGGCACAAGCCGTCCGGGCTCGACTATAAACCGTCCGGCACGACCGGCCTCCGGCAGCAACAGCAACAACAGCTACCGAGGCACAAACAATAGCCAGCGAGGTTCTTATTACAACAACTCCGGCAACAGCTCGTCGGGCAGCAACCGCAACACCACGCCGAGCTATCGCAATCCGGGCAGCAGCTCATGGGGCGGAGGAAACAACTCATCCCGAGGCAGCGGCGGTTCTCGCAGCGGTGGCGGCGGTGCAAGCCGCGGCCGACGCTAATACTGCAAAACTTTTCAGCACGCATCAACGTTTTATAAGTGTCCCGACATTTGTCGGGGCACATTTCCTTAAAGACTATTTATTATGACCCGAAGGATTTTTTCCGCAATAGCAGTGGCTACACTTGTCGGCCTTGGCGCCACAGCACAGTCGGCAGCCGATGCCTACACCCTTACGCCCACACAATTGCGAGGCTCGGCACGTTTTGTGTCGATGGGAGGAGCGTTCACCTCTCTCGGAAGCGACTTGTCGTGTATGAAACAGAACCCCGCCGGTCTGGGCCTTTACCGCTACAGCGACCTCGGCTTCTCTTTCGATATAAGCATACGCAACTCCAAAACGCAGTCTAACGCCGCAAGCATCTCAAACAATAAGACTCCTGTGATTTTCGACAACTTCGGCTACGCCGGCGTTATCGACATCAAAAACTCAAGCATGCTTCGAGCCATTCAATGGGGCGTCAGCTACAATAGGCTCTCAAGCTTCGAGCGCCGCGCATCGGCTTATGTAAACCCCACAAACTCGTCGCTCTCCAACTATGTGGCCTCTTTCACAAACGGCGTAAACTCCGACCTGCTCCTCGACGCAGGCAACAACAACCCGTATAACAACGGTTCCGACTGGCTCTCGATTCTCGCCTACAACTCGCTGATGATAAGCAACTCATCGCCCGGAACGAATACTGAGTACGTGGGTCTTTATCAGAAAGGCACCAACGGCGACGCTCTTTACGACGTACACCAGACCGGATATGTCGACGAATACAACATCGATATCGCCGGCAATCTCGACGACATTGTATACTGGGGCTTAGGCGTCGGTATCTACGATGTAAGCTTCACTCAGGAGTCTAACTACTCCGAGAGCATGGCAGGCGCATATATCTACGACCGCAGCACCGATGCCTTCGCCACCGGCAACGCAGGTTTCAATCTCTATAACCTCAAGACCGTGACGGGCTCGGGCGCCAACATCAAGCTTGGCCTCATCGTTCGTCCCGTCGACCAATTCCGCATCGGCTTCGCCGTTCATACTCCCACATGGCTACACCTCACCCACCGCGGTTACGGCTATGTAGACTACAACTACACCCCCGACGGCTCTAACGACACCGACAGCGACGGCACCGACACTCCCGACTACGACTATCGCTCGCGCCTCAACACTCCGTGGCGCTTTATGGTAGGTGTCAGCGGCACTATAGCCGGCCAGGCCATTATTTCGGCCGATTACGAGCGTGTCGACTATGCCAACATGAAGATGAAGCAGGATAACGGTTTCTACGGCCTTGAAGACAACACTCTGGCCAACGAAGACATTCGCAACTATTTCAAGGCCGCAAACATATTCCGCATAGGCGCCGAAGTACGCCTCAACAACAGCTTCAGCGTACGCGCCGGCTACAACTGGCAGGGCTCGTCGGTAAAAGATACCGCCAACAGCCCCTCGGCAGCAGTGTCGACAAGCGGCACCGAGCCCTCCTACACTTTCTATGAAGGAGCCAACAACATATCGCTCGGCTTAGGATACCGCTACAAAGGCTGGTATGTAGACCTCGCATGGCAGTACACACGCCGCAAAGGCACATGGCACGCCTACACCAATTTCAACGGCATCGTAGCCCCCACAGCCTCTGTTACAGATACTCACAACAATATTGTGATTTCGACAGGCTTCAGATTCTGATTCCAGTACAACCAATACATCGCGCCGAAAGCAATGAGCCTCCGGCGCGTATTTTTTTGCAAGGTAAAAAAGATATTTTATGAAAAAGGAAAAGACTACAAAAAGCAACGAACTCTCCTGGAAAGTAGACCCGAAGTCGGTGTTCGACACGGGCATTTTCTTCGCGGCACGCCAGGCTCTGCGCCGGCATGCCTCGGGTGGCAACACCCTCATGATTGCAACGGTTCTGGCTCTGATTGTTGCCAACATTCCCTGCATAAACAACCACTACTTCGAATTCTGGGAACAGGAAGTACGCCTTCAGATTGGCTCGTTCAACATATTCAGCCATGCCGGCGAACCCATGACACTGCTGGCATTCATCAACGATGCCCTCATGGCAATATTCTTTTTCACTATCGGCCTCGAAATCAAGCGTAGTGTGCTCGTGGGCGAGCTCTCGTCGTTTCGCAACGCACTGCTGCCGATTATCGCCGCGGTAGGCGGCATGGTAGTTCCGGTGCTTTTCTACTGGTCGATGAGCCGCGGCAGCGACTTCACAAACGGTGCCGCCATTCCAATGGCCACAGATATAGCCTTCTCGCTCAGCGTGCTCGCCATGCTCGGCAAACGCGTGCCACTCTCACTTAAAATCTTTCTTACAACACTTGCCGTTGTCGACGACATCGGCGGCATCATTGTCATAGCGGCATTCTACTCCACACACATCGAGTGGTTGCTCCTTCTCATTGCCGCCGTACTGCTGGGCGTGCTCATGCTCGGCTCGGTGATGCATATCAAAAGTAAGATTTTCTATCTCGGCATAGGAGGTGTCATATGGTTTCTCTTCCTCAACTCAGGCATCCACCCCACGATTGCCGGCGTATTAGTGGCTTTCTGCGTGCCGGCCACTCCGGTGTTCGCACCTCGCAAATACATCACTAAAATACGTCAGGCCATCTCAAATTTCCGAGGCGACGAAGACCTCTCGGAGCTTGAAGAGCGAACCCTGCTCTCCAATGAGCAGATGAACTGGCTCAAAGAGGTGGAGAGCGCGTCTGATAAGGTAATCTCTCCGCTTCAGGACCTCGAAGACTCTCTTCATGCCATTGTAAACTATTTCATTCTGCCGCTGTTCGCCTTCTCCAACGCCGGCATATTCCTGCTCGACACCGACCCTATATCGGTCTTTGAAGGCATCTCCATCACCATCATCGCAAGTCTTGTGCTGGGCAAGTTCATAGGCATACTCCTCTTTTCGTGGATTACCGTCAAACTCAAACTCGCCCCAATGCCTGCACACAGCAACTGGCACATGATGTCGTCGGTAGCCATGCTTGGCGGTATCGGTTTCACTGTGTCGATATTCATAGCCACACTCTCGTTCAATGCCTCCGACCCCGCTCAGCTCGACCTGCTCAACCACGCCAAACTCGGTATCGTCGCAGGTTCGGTTCTGGCCGGTATCATAGCCTTCGTATGGCTGCATTTCACACTTCCGAAGGGCATCGCTCCCGACGAAGTAGACGATTAAACATCACTTTAAACAACTTTAACAAGCTGAAATTTCTGCAATTCACATTTATTTGTTAATTTTGACGCAAAGTGTTAAAAACGCATTCAACATAGCGAAATGTTTTACTGTTAAACAAACTTTAAACACTTTTAATTGTTAACAAAACATAGGTTAAACTCTTAACAAAGAATCTCGTTTCGCTCTAAAATGAAGAAACAGACAATCTGGATATTGACCATACTGATGGCTATCACCTTCGTAGGCCTGCTGTGTATCCAAATCTTCTACATGAAGAACATAGCACAGATACGCTTCGAACAGTTTGCCCAGGGCGTAAGGCAGAGCCTTGTTGCCACCACCATGCGCCTTGAGCAGGACGAGGCCCGTCATTTTCTCGAAGACGATGTAAGCCAGGTCGAGACATCGGCTGTCGTATCGCAGTACGGCAACCGGTTGCCTTCGCTGGGCGGTATCAAATATTCTTTTACCACACGCTCAGGCCTCGAGGCCGACCTCACAATCAAAGGCAGCATAAAAGAAATATCCAAACTGCAGAAATCCGACAACCCGGGCCTTGCATCGCACTACCAGTCGGCGCAAGACGCATATATGAGCCGCTATCTGTATCAGAAAGGCGTGCTCGATGATGTGATTCTCAACATAATATCGAAGGCTTCGACCCGACCCATAACTGAACGTGTCGACTCGGCGCGCATTTCGCGTTATCTGCGGCAGGAGCTCGACACCCTCGGGCTGAAAATTCCATTCCAGTTTGCCGTATGCAACAATGCCGGCACAACACTCTTCCGCTCTAAGGATTATAATCCCGAGCTGGCACAGGGCTCAAACACCTTCGTGCAGGCTCTGTTTCCAAACGACATAGCAGGCACACGAAACTACCTGCGTGTCTATTTCCCCACGAAGTCCGACTATATATTCCGCTCTATATCATTCATGGTGCCGGCCTTTGCCTTCACGCTCATTCTGCTGATAATCTTCGTTTACACAATCATCGTGGCTTTCAGACAAAAGAAGCTCACCGAGATGAAAAACGACTTCATCAACAACATGACGCACGAATTCAAGACTCCGATATCGTCGATATCGCTGGCAGCTCAGATGCTCAACGACCAGTCGGTGCGCAAGTCGCCCACAATGCTGCAGCAGATCTCCACTGTAATCAACGACGAGACCAAGCGTCTCCGCTTCCAAGTGGAAAAAGTGCTGCAGATGTCGATGTTCGACCGCCAGAAAGCAACACTCAAGATTCAGGAAATCGATGCAAACACCGCGATTTTCAATATAGTGAACACCTTCAAGTTGAAGGTGGAAAAATACGGCGGCTCGATTGAAGCCAATCTCGACGCGATGGATGCGATTGTAGATGTCGACGAAATGCACTTCACAAACGTTATTTTCAACCTCCTCGACAATGCCGTCAAATACCGCTCCGAGGAGCGTCCGCTCAAACTCCATGTCACTTCGCGCGACCTCTCGGGCGAACGGCTCGAAATAACGATTGCCGACAACGGCATAGGCATACGCCGCGACGCCCTCAAAAAAATCTTCGAAAAATTCTATCGCGTGTCTACCGGCAACCGCCACGATGTCAAGGGCTTCGGCCTCGGCCTGGCCTATGTCAAAAAAATGGTGACAGAGCTCGGCGGTGACATCACCGTGGAGTCGGAATTTAACTCCGGAACAAAATTTATAATCATACTACCACTCTCTAAAAACTGAACAACTATGGAAGATAGAATGAAAATTCTTCTTTGCGAAGACGACGAAAACCTGGGTATGCTCCTTCGCGAGTACCTTCAGGCCAAGGGATATAACGCCGACCTCTTTGTCGACGGTGAAAGCGGCTACAAGGCTTTCCTCAAAGGTAAATACGATATCTGCGTGCTCGACGTGATGATGCCTAAAAAAGACGGTTTTGCACTCGCACAGGAAATACGCATGGTAAACTCCGAAGTTCCCATCATTTTCCTTACCGCAAAATCGCTTAAGGAAGATATTCTCGAAGGCTTCAAAATCGGTGCCGACGACTATATCACAAAGCCCTTCTCGATGGAAGAGCTCGTATTCCGCATCGAAGCCATTCTTCGCCGCGTAAAAGGTAAGAAAGGCAAAGAAATCACCATGTACAAAATCGGTAATTTCACATTCGACACCCAGAAGCAGGTGCTCATTATCGGCGACAAAATCACTAAGCTCACAACCAAGGAATCGGAACTCCTGAGCCTTCTGTGCGCACACGTCAACGAAATCCTCGAGCGCAACTACGCACTCAAGACAATCTGGATTGACGACAACTACTTCAACGCTCGCTCTATGGACGTGTACATCACCAAGCTCCGCAAGCACCTCAAAGACGACCCCTCGATTGAAATAATCAATATCCACGGCAAAGGCTACAAGCTCATCGCTCCCGAAGCAGAAGCTGCACGATAAAAATACTCCAACAACATAACCGACACTCCGGATGCGCAGAGATTGACTGCTATCCGGAGTGTCGCGCTTTGAGACAGCTCATCCTCAGCCACGCACAGAGCACGAGCGAAGACTACACCAGCACACGGTTGCGGCGGTAGTACTCGCGGAACTGCTTTGGCGCACAGCCTTTTTTCTTCTTGAAAATGCGGTTGAAATAGCTCACGTTGTTAAATCCGCAGTCATAGCAAATCTCCGACACCGACTGCGTGCTGTCGACCAGCGCACGCGTGGCGAAGCCGAGCCTCACGTCGGTGATAAAATCGGACACCGGCCGGCCAGTGCGCAACTTGAAAAAGCGGCAAAAAGCAGTCGCTGTCATACCCACAAGCTCGGCCAAATCCGACAAACGTATTTCTTCGCGGTAATGCACATTGATATACTCCTGCACCTTAAGCACACGGCGCGAATCAGCGTGAAGCGAGCGCGAATTGGAGTAGCTCGAGTTCGAAAGCACCTTATAGTCATCCGAAGTGGCGAGATCCTGAAGAATATTCAGAAACTCTATCACACTCTCAAAGCCGCCCTCGAGCCGGCTCAGCCGCTCAAGCCGGCTGAATACACGCATCACACACAGCTGAGAGAAGGCAATGCCGTCGGCCGATTTCTCAAGCATTTTGCGTATCTCGCGCATCTGGTTTTTGCCAAGAAAAACATCGCCGAAGAGATTCCGCGAGAACTGTATCGTTATTTCATGTATATTACCCTCCTTGCATTTGTTCTGTTCCCAGGCATGCTCTATGCCGTTGCCAACAAGCACCAGGTCGTAGTCGGCAATTTCCTCCATCGAATCGCCCACAATACGCATAGCTCCGGCACAACCCGACACAAAGTTGAGCTCATACTCGTCGTGCCGGTGAATCGGATAATTGAACCTGTCTTTCTTGCGGTCGACAAGATAAAAGAAATCTTTGTCGGAAAGAGGCGTTATTTCAGTAATTACATGTGTATTCCCGCTGTTGTTCATGATATAAAAAGATGTAAGGCAAATAAACTTGCGTAAAATTACACACTTTTCAACGAAATGCAAGCAGAAAAGCAAAGAAAATGGTAAATAAAGTGTTAGTATTACACATTTTTATCACTAATTTTGCACACAAAATAATTATCCTTGAACATTAATCCATGAATCGAACTCTTATTGCAGTTTTGGCTCTCAGCCTCGCAACACTCGGAGCTTCGGCCGAAAAAGTGCATATCTCTACTCCCGGGACATCGCTCGTAGTCGAAGCTACAGAAGGACAACCGCTTAAATTCCTCTATTATGGCAGTGCTCTCAGCGCCGGCGACATAGGGTCGCTCGACGCAGCAGGAACATTCAGCCGCGACGCATATCCCGTCTACGGCATGAGCCCCATGAACGAAGCCGCTTTCTCGGCTGTTCATGCCGACGGAAACATGACTCTCGACATGGCTGTCACCGGCACTTCGACTACAAAAGACGCCGACGGAGCCACCGTTACCACCGTGACGATGGCCGACAAAGCATATCCGTTCACTATCAGCATAAACTACCGCACATATCCCGGCGAAGATGTGATTGAGACCTGGAGCGAAGCCACAAACAACGAAAAAGGCACCGTTCGCCTCACCCGCTTCATGTCGGGCTACCTTCCTGTGCGCCGCAGCGACGTGCACGTGTCGCAGCTCTATGGCTCATGGGCAAACGAGACTCGTGTCGAAGAGGCACCCCTGCCTCACGGCGTGAAAATAATCAAGAACAAAGACGGCGCCCGCAACTCCCACACAGCACATGCCGAAGTGATGATGTCGCTCGACGGCAAAGCCCGTGAGAATGAAGGCCGCGTTATCGGCGCCGCCCTCGAATACGGCGGCAACTACAAGCTGATGTTCGACACCGACGACACCGACTATCACCAGTTCTTCGCCGGCATCAACGAGGAAAACTCAGCCTACAACCTCGCCAAAGGCGAGACTTTCGTCACTCCGCCGCTGGCACTGACCTACACCGAAGAAGGCCTCGGAGGTGCAAGCCGCAACTTCCACCGCTGGGGGCGCAATCACCGCCTCGCTCACGGCACTGTTCTCCGCAAAGTGCTGCTCAACAGCTGGGAAGGCGTATACTTCGACAGCAACGAAGAAGGCATGCAGCAGATGATGTCCGACATTGCCGACATGGGCGGTGAGCTCTTTGTAATGGACGACGGTTGGTTCGGCCAGAAATATCCGCGTAACAACGACTCAACCAGCCTCGGCGACTGGGTTGTGGACACAAACAAACTGCCAGGCGGCATAAGCGGCCTCATCGACGCGGCCGACAAACGCGGCATACGTTTCGGCATATGGATTGAACCCGAAATGACAAACAGCGTTTCCGAACTCTACGAAAAGCATCCCGAATACATTATCAAGCCCACACGACGCGATGCCGTTCAGGGTCGCGGCGGCACACAGCTCGTGCTCGATCTCGCCAATCCCAAAGTGCAGGACATCGTATTCAACATCGTCGACACCCTCCTCACAAAATATCCTCGCATCGATTATATCAAGTGGGATGCAAACGCCCCGATTATGAACCACGGTTCGCAGTATCTCACCGCCGACAATCAAAGCCACCTCTACATCGATTATCACCGCGGACTCGAAGCCGCGCTCAAACGCATTCGCGCCAAATATCCCGATGTGACAATCCAGGCCTGCGCAAGCGGCGGCGGACGTGCCAACTGGGGCATACTCCCCTACTTCGATGAATTCTGGGTATCGGACAACACCGACGCCTTGCAGCGTATCTACATGCAGTGGGGCACGAGCTACTTCTTCCCGGCTGTTGCCATGGGCTCGCATATCTCGGCTTCGCCCAACCACCAGACCAACCGTATTGTGCCTCTGAAATTCCGCACCGACGTGGCCATGAGCGGTCGTCTCGGCATGGAAATCCAACCCAAAAACATGTCCGACGAAGAGAAAGAGCAGACACGCCGCGCAATCGACGACTACAAACGCATCCGTCCAATTGTGCAGCAAGGCGACATCTACCGTCTGCTCTCGCCCTACGAAGGACAAGGGGCCGCATCGCTCATGTACGTAAGCCCAGACAAAGACAGCGCTGTATATTACTGGTGGAAGACAGAGCAGTTCGTCAACCAGCAGCTGCCGCGCGTTACAATGGCCGGTCTCGACCCCGACAAGACTTACACCGTTGTGGAGCTGAATCGTGTCGACAACAAGCCGCTGCCCTATGAAGGCAAAAAATACACCGGCCGCTTCCTCATGTCGAACGGCCTCGAAATGCCGCTCAGCCACGATGTAGACTGGCACAAGCGCAACGATTACGCATCGCGTGTCCTTCTGCTCAAAGCCGAATAACATAAAAATCATCTGAACGCAACTACATGAACTACAGAACATTCTTATTCGCCGGAGTGGCGGCTACCTGTGTCTCGACTTTGGCTCAGACCACAATGAGCCCGGCCATTCCGCGCGACGAAAATATCGAGCGGAAAGTCGAGCAGACACTTTCGCGTATGTCTCTCGATGAGAAGATTGGTCAAATCTGCGAACTGACAATCGATGTTATACAGAATCGCGACGGCAACTCGGCGGGATTTGTGCTCGACGAAGCCCTCCTCGACTCTGTCATAGGCAAATACAAAGTGGGCTCGATACTCAACGTGCCCTGCGGAGTGGCTCAGGACACCGCCATGTGGCATAATCTCATACGCCGCATTCAGGAAAAATCACTCGCCACAATGGGCATTCCGTGCGTCTATGGTGTCGACCAGATTCACGGCACTACATACACCCTCGGCGGCACACTTTTCCCACAGGGTATAAACATGGGCGCCACTTTCAACCGCAGCCTCACACGCCGCGGTGCCGAAATCAGCGCATATGAGACACGCGCCGCAAGCATTCCGTGGACTTATGCGCCGGTCACCGACCTCGGACGCGACCCGCGTTGGCCTCGAATGTGGGAAAACTATGGCGAAGACGCCTATCTCAACGCCGAAATGGGCCGCGAGAGTGTGCTCGGATTTCAAGGCGACACTCCCAACAATATAGGCCCCGACAATGTGGCCGCCTGCATGAAGCATTTCATGGGCTATGGCGTGCCCATATCAGGAAAAGACCGAACGCCGTCGTCAATCTCGCCGCAGGATATGCGTGAGAAGCATTTCGCGCCTTATCTCGAAATGGTGCGCAACGGAGCCCTCTCGGTAATGGTAAACTCGGCAAGCAACAACGGCATTCCTATCCACGCCAATTATGAGCTCCTCACAAAATGGCTTAAGGAAGACCTCGCATGGGACGGACTCATTGTCACCGACTGGGCCGACATCAACAACCTCTACACACGCGAGCACATAGCAAAAGACAAGAAAGACGCTATTCGCATTGCTATCAATGCCGGCATCGACATGGCCATGGAGCCTTACGACTGGAATTTCTGTACCCTGCTGAAAGAACTTGTGGAGGAAGGGGCCGTGCCAATGAGCCGCATCGACGATGCCGTGCGCCGCGTGCTTCGCTTGAAATACCGTCTAAACCTCTTCGACAAGCCCTGGACAAATCCGGCCGACTATCCGCTGTTCGGCAGCAAGGAGCATGCCGCCGAGGCTCATGCAGCAGCAGAAGAATCTATTGTACTGCTGAAGAACAACGACAACATTCTGCCACTCAAAAAGGGTGTGAAATTACTCGTTGCGGGCCCCAACGCCAACTCCATGCGCACTCTCAACGGTGGTTGGTCATATTCATGGCAGGGCGACCGTGCCGATGAATTCACAGAGCAATACAACACCATCTACGAAGCCCTCGCCTCAAAATTCGGCAAAGACAATGTCGCTCTCGAGCAGGGCGTCACCTACAGGAAAGGCGGCTCGTGGTGGGAAGAAGAGACTCCCGACATCGACAAGGCAGTAGCGGCTGCCACCGGAGCCGACGTGATTGTTGCCTGCGTGGGAGAAAACTCATACTGCGAGACTCCTGGCAATCTCACCGACCTTACTCTGAGCCCCAATCAGCTCGAACTGGTTAAAGCCCTCGCCGCCACGGGCAAACCCGTGATTCTTGTTCTCAATGAAGGCCGTCCGCGCCTTGTGTCGGACATAGAGCCGCTTGCTCAAGCAGTAATAGATGTGATGCTACCGGGCAACTACGGCGCCGACGCTTTGGCAAACCTCATGGCCGGCGATACCAACTTCAGCGGCAAACTCCCATTCACCTATCCCAAAGAGATAAATTCGCTCTTCACCTACGACCATAAGGTATCGGAAAACATGGCCGACGTAATGGAAGGCGCCTACAACTACGATGCCAATGTAACAGTCCAGTGGCCCTTCGGTCACGGTCTGAGCTATACCGACTTCAAATACTCCAACTTCCGCGCCGACAAAAGCCGCTTCGACAAAGATGACACTATCACATTCTCCGTCGATGTAACAAACACCGGCAATGTGGAGGGCAAAGAGAGCGTGCTCCTTTTCAGCAGCGACCTCGTGGCATCGCTCGTTCCCGACAACCGCCGCCTGCGCAACTTCGATAAAATATCTCTGCAACCCGGCGAAACCAAAACTGTGACTATGACGCTGCCGGCTTCCGACCTCGCTTTTGTGGGAGCCGATGGCAAATGGGTACTCGAAGAGGGCGATTTCCGCATTTCCGTCGGCAATCAATCGTTGATTATTACATGCACCGACACATACAAGTGGATTTCGCCTAATAAATAATTGTAAAATCAGAGTAAAAACATTACATTTGCAGCATAAACCAAAACAATAATAATCTTATGAAAATCGACTTTGCTACGGCTGTTCGCCTTTTCTTCACAAAGTACGCCACATTCACCGGCCGGGCAACCCGCGCCGAATACTGGTGGGTAATGCTCTTCTTGTTCTTGGTAAGTATGGTCCTGGGCTGGTTAGGTAAGTTCGGCACAATTCTCTCGCTGATATTCTCTATCGCCTGCATCGTTCCCCAGCTGTCGCTGTCTTTCCGACGTCTGCACGACAGCGGTCTCTCCGGTTGGATTGCCGGTATTTACACTCTTATCGGACTTGCAATCTGCGTATGGATGTTTGTAGCTGGCGGAAGCACCTTAATCGCCTTACAACTTAATCCCTCTGCAGTAACCCCCGACGAGGTTTTGTCTTTGGGTTCCGCTATAGCTTGGCCATCTATTTGCATGGTACTTATGGCTATCGTATGGCTTGTGCTTATGTGCCGCAAGAGCGACAGCGACAACCAGTACGGCCCCGCTCCCCAGAACTAATTCTTCTCCCCCAAATATTGAAACAGCCCTCAAAGATTCCACATCATTGAGGGCTGTTTTATATTCACTCGCTAATTATAAGTTTCTCTGCGTCATAGACCGAGGAGCATAGCTGCTTCGGCGAGCGTATCAACCGAAACGGCGCCGACAGGGAGCGTTTTGCGTGCATGTCCGCTGTACTGAGGCTGCAGCAATATTCCATGCCAACCGGCACTCAGAGCTCCGGCAATGTCGGTGTCTGGATTATCTCCGAGCATAAGGTGCGCCGCCGGCTCTTCGCAGCCCGAACGCTGCATGGCATAGTTATAGAGGCGCACATCGGGCTTGGCAATACCTATGTCGTCGCTGAGCACAGTGATGTCGATATATGGAGCTATGCCGGCACTGCGCATCTTGCGGTGCTGCACGTCGGCAAAACCGTTGCTGAGCACTCCGGTGCGCACGCCGCTGTCTTTTAGACGCTTCAGGAGCTCTACGGCGCCTCGCACAGTTGCTTTTTCATCTGCAAGAAAGTCGAGATAAACGGAATCGAGACGCGCCGACATAGATGTAGCCGTGTCATTGTCGATGCCGGCATCGACGAACGGACGGCGAAAACGCTCCATACGCAGGGTCTCGGCAGTGATTTCGCCGCGAGAGAGCTGCGCCCACAAGGGCAGGTTGTGTTCCTCATACCGTTCGCGCCACGTGTCGGTGTCAGCAAACCACTGCCCAAGCCCGTAGGCCGTGTAGAGGCGGTCGAGTGCCTGGCGCGAATTGAGCGTAAAATCAATCAGAGTGTCGTCGAGGTCGAGCCACACCCATTTTATATCGTGTTCCTTATATCTCATTTATTTTCCACCATTTATAGGAAATACCCTCGTCGATATCGGCACGTGTGCGCTCTATGCGGCGCAGGCGCTTCACCACCACAAGAGTAAGCGGGAGCACCAATATTTCATACAGGGTCTTGAGCACCACCTGTGTTACCATAAGGGTAAAAATCATCCCCCAGGGAAGTGTTCCGGCAAAAGCCACGGGGAAAAATACCGCTGAGTCGACTCCTTCGCCGAAAAGAGTGGAGAGAATCGCACGGGCAGAAAAACCACGGTCGCCCTGACGCAGACGCATGCGACTCATCACGTAGGCGTTTACCATAGAGCCGCACAGAAACGCTGCAAAGCTCGCGGCAAGTATTCGCGGCACGGCGCCGAAAACCAACGACATCGCTTCCTGCCCCTGCCACTCGGGCGTGCCGGGGAGCAGAACGCCAAGCTGCAACAGCAACGAGACCATAAGATTGGCGGCAAAACCGAGCCAAATCACAAAGCGGGCTTTGCGGAATCCGTAGACCTCGACCATACAGTCGTTTATAATATACGATAAGGGAAACACAACCACACCGGCGGTGAGAGTCAGCGGACCAAGAGCCACTGTTTTGATTTCCATTAAATTGCTCACAATCAGGCACACGCAGAAAAGTACAGTGAGAGTGAGGAAGAGCGGCGACATCGCTGCTCCGGTTACTTTGTCTGTTTTTGTCATTTTTCTTGTTTTTAACGAGGTAGCAAGCACTCAGAGTGAGGAGAATCGACATGTGTCGTGGAGCGACACACGTCGCCGCTCCACGACACATGCGGTGACTTATTTTTTGAATTTAGGGTCGCAGGTGAGACCTACGCCGAGTTTACTGAATATTTTATGGTCTACTTCGCCGAGCATGACTGTGGAGTGCACCTGACAGCCCGAAAGCTCGGGGAGTTTTTCGAGGGCACGGCGACACTGGTCGTCGTGTGCGCTGAGCAGCGACAAGGCAACCAGAACCTCGTCGGTGTGCAGGCGCGGATTGCGACTACGCAGATATGCCGTTTTGGTATGCTGTATAGGCTCAATCATATGCTGCGGAATAAGCTTCACAGAGTGGTCGATGCCGGCAAGGTACTTTGTGGCGTTGAGTATGAGCGCCGCGCTCGGACCAAGAAGCTCCGAGCTTTCAGCCGTAATGATTGTACCGTCCTGAAGCTCTATGGCCGAGCAGTGATGACCGCTTTTCCGGGCACGCTCACGGGCGGCTGCAATAGGTTTGCAGTAGACTGCCGGCTCAATTTTTGCCTGATTGAGAAGCAGTCGTATTTTATTTACTTCCGACTCATCGCATATGCCTATGGCAAACTTATTGAGAGCCGTGAAATAACGTCGGATAATCTCGTTGTTCGACGCCACGCGGCACACTTCGTCATCGCTTATGCAGAAGCCAACCATGTTCACGCCCATATCGGTAGGCGATTTATAGGGGTTCTCGCCGTAAATGCCCTCGAAGAGTGCATTGAGCACAGGGAAAATCTCTATATCGCGGTTGTAATTGATTGCGGTCTTGCCGTAAGCTTCCAGGTGGAAGGGGTCTATCATGTTTACGTCATTGAGGTCGGCCGTAGCTGCCTCATAGGCGATATTGACCGGATGCTTCAGCGGAAGACTCCACACGGGGAATGTTTCGAACTTCGCATAGCCGGCACGCACGCCGCGACGGTTTTCGTTGTAGAGCTGGCTGAGACAGACTGCCATCTTGCCGCTGCCCGGGCCGGGGGCCGTCACGATTACAAGCGGACGGGTCGTGGGCACATATTCATTGCGACCAAAGCCCTCGTCGCTGTCGATAAGCTCAACGTTGTTGGGATATCCGTCGATTAAATAGTGCACATATGTGGGTATATCCATGCGGCGCAGACGCTCACGGAAAGCGTCGGCACTGCTCTGTCCGTTATAGTGTGTGATTACAACCGAGCTCACCATGAAGCCGCGGTCGATGAAAGCGCTGCGCAGACGCAGCACATCCTCGTCATAAGTGATGCCGAGGTCGTTGCGGACTTTATTCTTCTCTATGTCGACCGCACTGATTACTATCACAATTTCTGCCCGGTCGCTGAGCTGACTAAGCATTTTCAGCTTGCTGTCGGGCTGAAAACCGGGAAGCACGCGGCTGGCGTGATAATCATCGAAGAGCTTGCCGCCAAGCTCGAGATACAACTTATTGCCGAACCGGGCGATACGCTCATTAATATGTTCGGACTGGATTTTGAGATATTTCTCGTTATCGAAACCGTATTTCATAATGGGATACAAAATTACATAATTTTCTCATGAAAACAGGAGTTTCGTGCAAGATTTTGCAAATTGGACCACAAATTCACAAATTAACCGAACAGATACGCCAATGGCTTGAAACGCCGGAATACTATCGTTATTCCTTCCTCAAAGAACTTATATCACTCAACAAAAAACTTCATGCCAACCGGGAGGCCTACGACCATATATTACCTCACAGAACTTGACCCGTGGCAATCGCCACGAGTCAGCGTTTATCTCCACTTCGCCGGAGATTTTTGCAAATCTCCATGTCCAAGTAAACGATTTAATCACCAATCACAGGGCCTCCTCCATGACCTATTCAGACAGCGACTTGCAGTAGATTGAGAAATTCGCATCTTAGATGCGCTTATTCCCCGACAATTAGGTCGAAAGCCCAAAAACAGATAAAAGCGGAAACGAAAATTACGATAAAATATCGTAGGGGCTTCGACTTTATGATTTTGTATTTGTCGCAAACCAACAGCAGAAGTTCTGCTACAACTGCAATGATTATGTAGACATACCAATGTTTAAGCATAACGATATGATTTTGAAATTTCCTTATTAGACGCGGATTTACTCATAAAATTACAGCAGGCAGACAAGAAGGTCTACTTTCAGACCCATATTGTCCGCATGGATTGGTATATGCTCGACTTCGGAGAACCGGAAAGTTTCGACACCGAAGCCGAAGCTCTCGCTATCTGTTCCGACATTGGTTTCGGAGCGAATGAAAGCGCGCCCCCGAATCGCTATCCCCTCCGCTCATGCGACACCTCAGACATCAGAAAACCGAGCCATAGCTCTTTACACCAAGACTCCCGAAGAACGCTACGCCAATTTGATAAACTATGACACGCAGCTTTTTCAACACTTCTCGCTGAAAGTAACAGCCTCCCTGCTCAAAGGTACTCTCACCCAGCCGTATACGCAATAAAAACACAGACAGACCGTTGCATAACCGCATTTATCAAACTTGTTTGATAGCGAAGTCGCGTTTCCTGCTTAACTTTGCCGAAGTATTTGGCAAAGAATATGATTATCAGACTCATCTCATCAATCATTTGCTCCATTGTTGCAATAGCGGCAATAGCGCAGACTGCTGTTACCGGTCGAATCAAGACCTCAGACAATAAAGGAGTTGATTTTGTAAGTGTGATTGTCTCTCCGTCAAATGCCTCAAAAACTATATTGGCATCTGCTTTTACAGACGAGACAGGCCGGTATGAGTTGACCGTCAACGATGATTGCGATAGTCTTATTCTCAAAGCATCGAGTATAGAAATTACTCCTGCACAAATCACTGTTCCGAATCGTTCAGGAAATTACGATATTACAGTGGAGAGCCGGGCAATCGAGCTTAAAGAGGTTGTTGTGAAGTCAAAAAAGATTTATTCGCAAGGTGATACTATCAACTATAACGTGGCTTCTTTCCTCTCTAAGTCTGACCAATCGGTTGCCGATGTATTGCGCAAGATGCCGGGGATAACAGTGTCGGATGCTGGTCAGGTGTCATATCAAGGCAAACCTATCAAGAATTTATATATTGAGGGACTTGACCTCATGAAAGGACATTACGGAATCGCAACCAATAATATCGACCCGAACAATATCGCCACAGTTCAGGTTTTGGAAAACCATCAGGACATAAAGGCTCTCAAAGGGCTACGCCCGGAGGAACAGGCCTCGATCAATCTGCGGCTCAAAGAGGGGGTCAAAGGCGTTTTCAATCTGATTGCCACGCTTGGCGGAGGTTATGGCGGTGAAGGTCTATGGAACAATTCTGCGATAGCAACGTATTTCCGCCGTAACAGTCAGTTTCTTGCCACGTACAAAGGCAACAACACCGGCGAGGACTTATCGCAAGAGCTGTATTCCTTCGACAACGATTATTCGCGTACAAACAACATCTCGACAATCTCCATGCCGTCAGCTCCGGGGATCGACAAGCGTTTCTACTATTTCAACCGCTCGCACAACGCCACATTCAACAATGTATATCGCGTAGGAAAATCGGGAGAGTTCGGTATCAACGCCGCTTATCTGAATGACCGAGACACAAGACAGAGTCATTCTGCGATTACCAATTATCTGCCCGACGGTGGAGTGAATACCGTTGACGAAATGATGAACGGCACAGCGCGTATGCAAAAAGCCTACGGCGACCTGACCTATATGAACAACGGCGATGAAAGCTATCTCAAAGAGCAGTTGAAATTTGATTGGAGTACTATCGATGCCGACAGCCGTATTGTAGCCGGAGGCGACAATGTAAGCCAGATTGGTAAGACCGACACTTACCGCCTGCTCAACAAATTTCACATGACGCACCGCAATACCTCCGACCGTGGATTTGAGATTTCGTCGCTTGTCAATTTGGAAAAACGTCCGCACAGCCTGTCTGTTTCTCCCAACCTGTTCCC
>Ga0137307_100408_pt1 | contig 59197 bp, 49 predicted proteins | sample NAcewD2O_March_2_FD_97180 | JGI IMG/M metagenome (GOLD analysis project Ga0137307, IMG submission 97180) | Mouse cecal microbial communities from Vienna, Austria - N-Acetylglucosamine amended D2O_March | ecosystem: Host-associated > Mammals > Digestive system > Large intestine > Cecum | place... | reverse complement strand
GGTCATGCTGAATCTGCGGACCCAGCGTAACTTCATTAATAAACGTTTTACTTCACTCGAAGCAAACATAGTGACTGATTCTTTCCAAATCCTCCGCTGTAAACTCTTCGTGGAGGGAGAAAGGCTTGAGGCTTGTCAGCCGTCCCTTCTTCTTGCGGTATTCAGCGAATGCTTTGGCTTGGTAGAAACTGATGTAAGGGTGGGAACGCAGCTTTTCCATGCTGGCGTTATTCAGGTTGATGTGGCGGATATAGGTCGTGTCGATGCTGAACCAGTCGTTCAACTGCCGATAGTCAAGGTGGATTTCTTCCAGCTGTTCTATGCGGTAGAAGCCGCCTAAGCGCGACCTGTAGTTCACGATCAGGCGGGCTATACTGCTCCCGATGCCGGGGATGTGCTTCAGTTCGGTGGTATCGGCAAGGTTCAGGGAGACGATGGTACCGGACGGATACTTCCTGCTTTCGGCAGGTGAGGCGGATGTAGCGGATAAAGCGGAAGATGTAGTCGGGACATCTGTGATAGTCCGGATTGCTGAGGTGGCGGAGGATGTATACAATTGTCGCATGCCGCGTACCGTATCTTTCGGTGCGATGCGGACGAAGGGGGCGAGGGTGGCGTATTGCTCCTCCGTCATGCCGTATATCTTCCTGATGTCTTCCACTTTCCGGAACCGTCCGCCTTTGGAACGGTAGCTCAGGAGGTTTGCCGTCGTCCGTGCAGACAGACCCAATTGGCGAAGGGTGATGGAATCTGCTGTGTTCGGATTGAAGGGGGACAAGGTTAAAGGGATGGTTTCTTCATCCCGTCTGTCAGAAAAGTATGGATTATCGGGGAATTCCCTTGCGGTGTACTGCCTTCTTATATACTGCCTCTTCTGTGTATGCTCTTGGACCTTGATGGAAGCCATGAACGTCTGATAATTGCAAGAGGTGGTGTCGGGCTCCAGCGCTTCCGTTGAACCGGCGTATCCCTGTAGTCTCCACGTAGATAGAAGACTTCCGGCGAGAAAGACGATACCAATCGCAACCATGAGGAGCAGGATACTCTTTTTTTCTCGCTGGGAGAAGTAGAAGAATTCTTTGAATGGATTATGCATCTTTTATAACTTTTCTATAATTCTTCTATAATTTTCCTATTAACTTTTCTATCACTCTTCTACAGCTCCCCTATAGCTTCAGGAAACCAAGCTCTTTGATGAAAATGAGGGCTATGGCTATAGGAGCTATAAATTTCAATATGAATATCAGCAGTTTGTAGAACGGCATCTTCAGCGTACCCTTGTTGCTGACTTCTTCCCTGACTATCTTTTTGTCCAGATACCATCCGGTGAAGAGGGCAATGAACAAGCCGCCCAACGGTAACATAATCTTTGCCGTGACAAAATCGAACAAATCAAACAACGTCAGCCCGAATAGTGTGTACTCCTTGCCTACGCCCAACGACAGCGAACAGAGTATGCCCAAAAATATGCATCCGCCCGTCACCAAACTTGCCGCGCGTTTGCGGCTCAGCTGAAATTCTTCGTGCAGATATGCCGTCACGACCTCGTGCAAGGAGATGGTGGAAGTGAGTGCGGCAACCGCCAGAAGCACATAGAACAGGACGGAAGAGACGTAGGCCAGCAACGGTACGCCACTGAAGGCTTGCTGGAAGACGTTAGGTAGCGTGATGAAGATGAGGCTCGGTCCCGCATCGGGCTGGATACCCACCGAGAATGCTGCCGGGAAGATGATAAGCCCTGCCAGTATCGCCACGAACGTATCGATGAGGCTGACACTGAAAGCCGTCTTCGTCAGGTTGGTGTCTGGCTTGAAGTAGGAGGCATACGTGCAGAGACATCCCATGCCTAGGCTCAGTGAGAAAAATGCTTGTCCCATAGCGCCCAGGAATACGCTGGCATTCACTTTTTCCCATTCCGGTTTCAACAGGAACTCTACTCCGGTACCTGCTCCCGGCAACGACAAGGAGCACACCGCCAGTATGAGCAGTAAGATGAACAGCATCGGCATCATGATCTTTGCCGATTTCTCGATACCTTTTTCCACGCCTCTTGCAATGATGAAGTGGGTAGAGAGCAGGAACAAGACCAACCATACGAGCGGTCGCCAGGGGTTGGTGGAGAAAGTGGTGAACGAACTGATGTAATCGGCAGCGGTTTTGCCGACGAAACTGCCGGAGGCAGCCTCTATGAGGAACTCCAATGTCCAGCCTGCCACTACCGAATAGTAGCCCAGAATGAGGAATCCCGCCAATACACCCATGCGTCCTACCCAACTCCAGTGCGTGCGTGGTGCCAGTTTCTGATAGGCGCCTGCCGTATTGGCCTGCGAGCGGCGACCGATGAGAAATTCAGACACCATGATCGGGATGCCCAGCACAAGCACGCAGGCTAAGTAGATAAGGATGAACGCTGCGCCTCCGTGATTGCCGGTTTCGTAGGGGAACCGCCAAATGTTTCCCAAACCGACTGCGGAACCTGCCGAAGCAAGTATGACGCCTATTTTGCTTCCAAAGTTGGCTCTGTTGTTATTTGTCATAAAAAAGGTTCTGTTGTTATATGTTGCTATTTGTCATATGTTGTCATTTGTCATAAAAAGATAGATAAATCTTTCATTCCGTTATTATTCCTTATTAAAATGCGCAAATATAGAAAATGTTCTGTACTTTTGTGCACATATTGTTCTTTATTTTGGAGTATGCTATATTATATTAAGAAATATCCGACATCGTTGCTGATCATATTGACGGTGATTTATCTGTCGTTTTTCAAGCCGCCTTCGACGGGCTTGGAACGTATTCCCCATATAGATAAGGTGGTGCATATCTGCATGTACATGGGCATGTCGGGCATGTTGTGGCTGGAATTTCTGTGGGCGCACCGCAGAGAAGCCTCCCCCTTGTGGCATGCATGGGTAGGGGCGTTTGTGTGTCCCGTGTTGTTCAGTGGGGTGGTGGAACTGCTTCAGGAGTATTGCACTTCCTACCGTGGAGGCGATTGGCTGGACTTTGCCGCCAATACTACGGGAGCGCTCTTGGCGTCCGCGGTCGGTTACTTCCTGCTGCGACCGCGGATCATAAAGCGAAGTAAAGAGGACGGCTTATAAATAGCCGATAATGCTTTCCAGTTTCGTGTAGTGTGACCCTTTGATGAGGATCGTCTTTCCGCAGGGTTTGTGCTGCTTCAGTTCTTCAATCAGCTCCTTCACGGTCGGGAAGGTCGGATAGTCGTGACGCGCTGCGGCAAACTTCTCTCCCACGAGTACTACATCGCTGAACCTGCTCTCCTTCAGATAGTCGGCAATCTTCTGGTGTTCTTCGGCACTCTCCTTGCCCAGTTCACCCATTTCGCCGAGAATCAGCATCTTGTTCGCGGCCTGCATGTTGCGGAAGTTGCTGAGCGAAGCCCGCATGCTTGTGGGGTTGGCATTGTAGGCATCGATAATCAGCGTGTTGTCGGCAGTCTCTTTCAGTTGCGAACGGCTGTTCTGGGGGACATAGGCAGACAAGGCGGCATCCACCTTGTCAGGCTCCACGCCGAAGAAGCTGCCCACGGCGGCTGCGGCAAGCGCATTCGGCAGGTTGTACTCGCCGATGAGGTGCGTCCGTACTTCGCGGTACTTATCCGCTCCGTCCGTTTTCCATTCGAAGGTGAGGTAAGGGGAATTGCCCGTGGCGTGTCCGCTGACGTACAACCCCTCTTCGCTACCGTAGGAGACCAGTTCCAGTCCTCCGGCTATCCCTTTCAGGTGGGCATTGTCGTTATGGATGAAGACGGTGGCGTTGTTCCGTGAGCGCAGGTAGTCGTACAGCTCTCCTTTGGTCTTGACGACACCTTCGAAAGAGCCGAAACCCTCCAGATGCGCTTTCCCTACGTTGGTGATGATTCCGTAGTCCGGTTCGACGATGTCCACCAGTTCTTTGATATCGCCCGGATGGCTGGCACCCATCTCGATGATGCCCAGTTCGTGTTCCGGCTTCAGGCGTAGCAGGGTGAGGGGCACTCCGATGTGGTTGTTCAGGTTTCCCTGCGTATAGAGGATGGAGTAGGACTGCGAGAGTACGGCAGCCATCAGCTCCTTGGTCGTGGTCTTGCCGTTGGTGCCGGTGATGCCGATGAGGCGGGTACCCAGTTGCCGGCGATGGTGGTTGGCAAGCTGCTGCAAGGCTTTCAGGCAATTGTCCACTACGATATAATGTGCGTCTCCGTCCGGAGCGTACTCCGGTTCGTCCACTACGGCATACCGGCTTCCGGCTTCGAGTGCTTTGGCGGCAAAGGCGTTGCCGTTGAAGTTATCACCTTTCAGTGCGACGAACAAAGAACCTTCGGGGCAGTTGCGGCTGTCGGTGGTCACGCAACAGCACTCCAGAAATATCCGGTAAAGGGAATTGATATCCATAGCTATTTATTTATATTCCGATTCTGTAAAAAAACAGTGCAAAGATAATGGAAATCGGAAACAGGCGTTCATGCTTGCGGGAAAAAGTTACGCAGAATTGCAACCGGTTTCTCCCGCCTGCCCGCGATTTCCGACGCATCAGTTCCATGTCAACTCCGTACCTGCTCCGTATCTTCTCTGTAGTTTCTCCGTTTGGAGGTACTTTGGTATGGAGCGGGTATGGAGCAGACATAGAGCTGATAGGACGCAAGCCGCTGCGAAGTGCCGTCCCGGCGAAAAGATTTTTTTATGTTTCATGCAACGAGATACTCTTTTTTGGTTACTTTTGCAGGGTATAAACGAAAAAGGACTAATCATGGAAGAAGTAGCCTCTAAATATATCAATGTCAACGGCTCTCTGCTCGACCTCTCCGTTCCCCGCGTCATGGGCATACTGAACGTGACCCCCGATTCTTTCTACGCCGGTTCGCGTATGCAGACCGAGGCGGAAATTGCTGCCCGCGTCCGGCAGATTGTGGATGAAGGAGCAGCCATCATCGATATCGGTGCCTACTCTTCGCGCCCCAATGCGGAGGACGTCTCTCCCCGTGAAGAGATGGACCGTCTGCGCATGGGGTTGGACATCCTTCGCAAGATCCACCCAGAGGCAATCGTCTCCGTCGACACCTTCCGGGCGGATGTGGCGCGGATGTGCGTGGAGGAGTACGGTGTGGCCATCATCAACGACATTGCGGCAGGAGAGATGGACGCGGAGATGTTTCGCACGGTGGCGGAACTGAACGTGCCCTATATCATGATGCACATGCAGGGTACGCCGCAAAATATGCAGCAGAACCCGCATTACGACAATCTGCTGAAGGAGGTGTTCATGTACTTCGCCCGTAAAGTCCGGCAGCTGCGCGACTTGGGTGTGAAAGATATCATCCTCGATCCCGGTTTCGGTTTCGGGAAGACGGTGGAGCACAATTACGAACTCCTGTCCCACTTGGAAGAATTCCGCTTGTTCGAGTTGCCCCTGCTTGCCGGTGTATCGCGCAAGTCGATGATATACCGTCTGTTGGGTACCACTCCGCAGGAGTCCCTGAATGGTACGACGGTTCTCGACACCATCTGCCTGCTGAAGGGTGCCGACATCCTCCGCGTGCACGACGTGCGCGAAGCCGTGGAGACCGTGAAGATTGTCGAAGCCATGCGCTCCGCTGCTTCCTGGAGCTATAAGTCATAAACTCAGGTTCCGCTTGCGGGAACTTAAATCATAAATTATAAACCATAAATCCTACAATCTTGTGTTTTTTGATATTGGAGTAAAAGATGTTCTTGATGTCCTGCTGGTTGCATTCCTGCTTTACTATACCTACAAGCTGATGAAAGCTTCCGGATCCATCAATGTGTTTACAGGAATCCTGGTATTCATATTGATCTGGTTGGTCGTATCCCAAGTGCTGGAGATGAAGCTGCTCGGCTCTATTTTCGACAAGTTGGTGAGCGTGGGAGTGGTGGCACTGATTATCCTGTTTCAGGACGAGATACGGCGTTTCCTGCTCACGTTGGGTTCGCACCAGCATGCCAGTGCGCTGATGCGTTTCTTTACCGGGAACAAGAAAGAGAATATGCAGCATGACGAAATCATGCCCGTGGTCATGGCGTGCATCAGCATGGGTAAGCAGAAGGTGGGCGCCTTGATTGTCATCGAACGCAACTTCCCTCTGGACGATGTCGTGCGTACGGGCGATGTGATCAATGCCAACATCAACCAGCGGCTGATAGAGAATATCTTCTTTAAAAACAGCCCTTTGCACGACGGGGCAATGGTCATCAGCAAGAGTCGTATCAAGGCTGCGGGTTGCATCCTGCCGGTGTCGCACAATCTGGACATCCCGAAGGAACTGGGGCTGCGCCATCGTGCGGCAATGGGCATCTCGCAAGAGTCCGATGCAATGGCAATCATCGTGTCCGAAGAGACCGGCTCCATCTCCGTAGCCCATAAGGGACAGTTCTACCTGCGGCTGAACGCCGAGAAACTGGAGAGCATGCTGACGAAAGATAATTGATAAACAGATAGATATATTAACTCAAGTTTCGCAAGCTCAACTTTCGTAGGGGAAAAGGGACGAGGGGGACGAGGAAACGAGGGGAAAAGGGGAAAAGGCTTGCTTGTCATCAAGCTAAGAGCTATAATCTGTACTCTACTCCATGTAAACTTGTCAACTGAAACCTTGCCAACTAAAGAGTTCCGATTACGAAACTTAAATTATTAACTGATAGAAAGAGTACTAAAATGAACAGGAGGGATTTTTTACGAACCAGCGGGCTGACGGTGTTAGGCGTGGTGGCTGGCGGTGCATTGGTGCGGGGGCCTTTAAGTAGGGAAGGCAAACAATCTGCTGTAGCTTCGGCGATGTCGCACTTCGGCGTGACGGAAGCGGACTTGAAGAAAGTGATGGCTGCCGCATTGGAAAAAGGCGGCGATTATGCTGACCTCTATTTTGAACACACCTTCAACAACAGTGTCAGCCTGATGGACGGCCAAGTGAATAATTGCAGCTCGAACATCGACTTCGGTATGGGTGTGCGCGTATTGGCAGGAGACCAGACCGGTTATGCCTACGTGGAAGGGGTGACTTTGGATGAAATGCTGCGTGCCGCACGTACCGCTGCGCGCATCGCTTCTTCGGGAAAGGCCGGCAAACCAATGTCTTTCAAGGAGAAAACGCCGGAGAGAGACTACTATGCTGTGGTGACTCCTTGGGAAGAGATAAGCCTGAAAACCAAAATACCTTATCTGCAAAAGCTGAACGACAAAGTGTTCTCTTTGGATCAGCGTGTGCGCAAAGTGCGGGCAAGCCTGAGCGACCAGACTTCGCATATCCTGTTCTGTAACTCCGAAGGCATCATTTACTACGATTATCGCCCGATGGTATCCTATATGGTCTCCTGCGTGATGGAGGAGAACGGACGCATGGAGAACAATTATGCCGCCCGCTCTTACCGCAAGGGTTTCGAGTTCCTCTCAGACGACATCATCGAGGTGCTGGCACGCGAAGTAGTGGATCACACGGCTATCATGTTCAAGGCCGTCAAGCCCAAGGGAGGTGAACTGCCGGTAGTGATGGCGGCGGGCGGCTCGGGCATCCTGCTGCACGAAGCCATAGGACATGCCTTCGAGGCTGACTTCAATCGCAAGAACACTTCCATCTTTGCCGACCAGCTGAACAAGAAGGTCTGCAACGAACGCATCAACGTGGTGGACGACGGCACAATCCCCTTCAACCGCGGCGCGGTCAACTTCGACGACGAAGGTGTGGAAGGACAGAAGACCTACATCGTGAAGGAAGGCGTACTGACCAGCTTCCTGCACGACCGCATCAGTGCCAAATACTACGGGGTAGCCCCCACCGGAAACGGACGGCGCGAATCCTTCCGTAGCATCCCCATTCCGCGCATGCGTGCCACCTACATGGAGGCGGGCAACGTGTCGGAAGCGGACATCATCTCTACCGTGAAGAACGGCATCTATGCCTACCAGTTCACCAACGGGCAGGTACAGATCGGTGCGGGCGACTTTACCTTCTTCGTGAAATTCGGTTATCTGATAGAAGATGGTAAACTGACGCGCCCCATCAAGGACATCAACATCATTGGCAATGGCCCGAAAGCATTGGCAGACATCACCATGGTGGCAAGCAACGAGCAGATAGACAACGGCACGTGGACCTGCGGCAAGGACGGACAATCTTGTCCCGTCACCTGCGGCATGCCGTCGGCCTTAGTAAGTAAACTAACAGTGGGAGGAGAAAACTGATGATAACAGAAGATAATAAGAAACTGGCTCAGTGGGCGATGGACTTCGCCCTGAAGAATGGCTGTCAGGCAGCCAAAGTAATCCTTTATGCCAACTCAAACACCTCTTTCGAACTGCGCGATGCCAAGATGGATCGCTTGCAGCAGGCTTCCGAGTGCGGTTTGGGACTCAATCTCTATGTAGACGGTCGCTATGGAAACTATTCCACCAACCGCCTGAACAAGGCGGAGCTGGAGAAATTCATCAAGAATGGCATTGAGTCTACCCGCTATCTGGCAACGGACGAGTTCCGAGTGCTGCCCGATCCGGAGCGTTACTACAAAGGCGGCAAGCCCGACCTGAAGCTTTTCGACGACCGGATCTCCGGTATCAGTCCCGACGACAAGGTAGCCATAGCCCGCGCCGCTGCCGAGGAGGCATTGGGCAAGGACAGCCGCATCATCTCTGTGGAGAGTTCCTACAGCGACGGTGAGAATGCTTCCTACCGCCTGATAAGCAACGGTTTCGAGGGAGAATCCAAGTCTACCTGGTATTCGGTAAGCACCAGTGTGGCAATCAAAGGAGAGGGCGAGGCGCGTCCGTCGGACTATTGGTACGGAAGTTCGCTCTTCTACGATGCACTGCCGAAGACGGGCATCGGTGCCAAGGCGTTGGAGCGTGTGCTGCGCAAGTTAGGGCAGAAGAAGGTGCAGTCCGGCAAATATACGATGGTTGTAGACCCGATGAACTCCGGCCGTATGCTCAATCCGGTGCTGAGTGCGCTCTACGGTTCTTCTTTGCAGCAGAAGAACTCTTTCCTGATAGACAAGCTGGAGCAGAAAGTCGTTTCCGACAAACTGACCCTGATAGACGATCCGCACGTCGTAGGTGCCACCGGTTCGCGTTATTTCGACGGTGAAGGTGTGGCGACAAAGCGTTGTCCGATTTTTGAGAACGGTGTGCTGAAGACTTACTTCTTCGATACCTACAATGCCAAGAAGATGGGTGTAGCGCCTACCATCAGCGGTCCGTCGCGTCTGGTACTGACGCCCGGCGATAAAGACCTGAACGGGCTGATAGCCGATGTCTCCAAGGGCATCCTTGTGACAGGTCTGAATGGTGGCAACAGCAACAGTAACACCGGTGACTTCTCCTACGGCATCGAAGGCTTCCTGATAGAGAACGGCAAGCTGACCCAGCCGGTCAATGAAATGAATGTTACCGGAAACTTCCTCACCTTGTGGAGCTCGCTCGCTGCCATTGGCAATGATGCACACAAGGACCGCAGCTGGCTGATTCCTTCGCTGGTATTCGAAGGGGTGGACTTCAGCGGACTTTGATCCGGAGGCTTTTATGAAATAAATATCCCGTCCTTTCGCGCCTGATGGTGAGGGGACGGGATTATTTTTTTCGGCGGAGGTTGGTCAAATGCCCTTCTCGTATAGTGTTACCGTAGAATATTATACCACCGTTTTTGTCAATGATGTATCTGAGGGTTGGGTCTGTCTCGTTCATGGGTTCGGCAAAGGCATAACCGCTCGCATTGAATGGAGTTACATCTTTATAATGGTTTGTAGTCTTGTTCCCATTTTTGTCTATAAAGTATAACCCCTTACCGTCATTGATTATCGCTCTTCCAAATACAAAGCTGTTTACGCTTTTGTACTGGGGGGAAATCACAATCTTGCCTTCTGCCGAACTGGTATCCACAAATCCCCATTTCCCGTTTTGGACTACTGCGACCAGATGGTCTGTTGCCTCTTTACCATATCCTCGGGTAGATTTATAATTATCAAAGATGAATGGGATTCTGATTTCTCCTATGCTGTTTATAAATCCGTATTTTCCTCCTCTTCGGGCGACCATTAACAACTCGTTTTTATTCTCTCTCCAACCTCGAAAATTTCAGAAATCCTTTCCCCTTTTTTGTTGATGACAAAGTATTGTTCGACAAGTTTGCCGTCAACCTCATCAGATATTCCCACAGAAGCGGTGCCATTGATGAATGGAGTGATATGGTCATAAATAAATGGGATGACAACCTCGCCTTTAGGGTTGATGTATCCGAATTTCTTTCCGTCTTCACTCACTGAGGCTAATCCTTCGGAAAAGGCGTGTGCTGCTTTGTATTTTGCAGCAATCACCCGTTTGCCGGATTTGTCAAAGTAGAGACAACGGATGCGCCTTTGCTGATTTCGAGTTTCGGACTGACGTTTTCGCCTACAGAGTTACAGCAGTCACTGATCGTGAGGCGTAGCCGGGGTTTTTTCTTGGCGATTTCCCTGTCCAGACCTTCTACTGAGATCATCTCTGATTGTCGGTTCGCACTGAGGCCCAGACACATCTGGGGATAATCCGATTTATCGTGCATAGAGCGTGTCCCGTGACCGGAATAATAGAAGAACACTACATCTTGTGGATTTATATTTATGCCGTCCAGTACCCGATGAAGGTTTTTCGGATTACAACGCCTTTCTTATGTTTAAATACTTTTATCATAATAAGAAGACACTTCTTCCTATTGCAAGCGGAATAACAATTCCAGTATTCGTTGCAAATATAAGTATTTCTTTAATATAAGTCCGTTTTTTCTCTGTTTTTTTACTGTCAAGGTAGGTTTCATGTTTTTATAGGGTAATTTTGTGTATGAGTCTTATCATGTATACTGAAACTGTACATTGGATAAAATTTTATTGCCTTGAAAACCAGAGTATTACTCTCGTTGTTCTGCGTAAGATTCTGTCGGGTATGCATAAATCATAGCTTATGCATACCCCTTTTTTAGTGTCAAAAGTGTCAGGTTTCACTATATGCCTAAAAAATTCCGCGCGCGATCATTAGGCTTTTTTATCCTGTATATTATTTATACTATGGCGAGGGGATGGTTTCTTTTTGAATAGGAATGGCAGTATTCTCTTATATCTTGCCGGATATGTCTTTGATGTCTACTATTGATTCCATGACCTCAAGTCGGATATATAGGAAAGAAGCCCTAAAATTCCGCGCTTCCATAAACCGCAACTTCGTAATTGTGGGCGTCAGCTTTGAGTGTTGTCCGACCCCTGAGCACTGCATATATTCATAGTAAAACAATGAATAAAAGTTTTATTTGTGTTCGTTTTATTACTATATTTACATAATATTTAAGTCCAAAGCGCTATGAGTTACAAATCAGTGAAAGACGTTGTAACTATGTTGTAGGAAAACGGTTTTGTTCTAAAGAGCCAGAAAGGTAGCCACATGAAATTTGAAAAAGATGGTAAAGTGGTTATTGTTCCGAATCATAATAGCAAAGGCGTTGAGAAAGGCACTTATTACAACACTTTGAGGCAGGCTAAAGTAGCCCCCTTGTTCTCTCAATTTATAGTCAACAGAATTGAATTGCGATTATAAAAAAGGAGGTAATATGAAAACAGTAGAAGTGATTGTAGAACATGCAGGAAAGAATTTGAGTGCTTATATCGAAGGCGCTCCAGTTATAACTGTAGGCAATGACATGAAAGAGATTGAGGACAACATGAAGGAAGCAATTGAGTTGTATCTGGAAGATAATCCGAATCCTTGTGAAATTTTGTCAGGAGAGTTTGAATTGAAATTTAAGATAGATGCTGCTACTTTTATCAACTATTATAGCAGCATCTTTACCAAGGCTGCTTTGAGCCGGATTACCGGAATTAACGAACGCCAGCTATGGCACCATGCTGCCGGAGTTCACAAACCTCGCAGGTAGCAGTTAGAGAAAATTCAGAGGGGCATTCAGTCTTTAACGAAGGAGTTAGCAGCTATAAATTTATTATGATATGATTTAAGTTTCGCAAGTAACGTATGAACGGGTTGTCTGTTTCTTGTACTTTCAGTCCGTTCATACGTTACTTGCGAAACTTGAATTAACATTAAAAGTATGTTCGCGCGGAATTTTTTAGGCATAAGTGAAACCTGAAACTTTTGACACTAAAAATAGCCTGGGAAATACAGATTTTTTCCTCTTATGAAAACAATCCTTTCGTCTCGTGAGACGAAAAAAATAGTCCCGTGAGACGATTCTTTCCATTTCACGAGATAAAAAAATCCGTCCTATGGGCTGAAATATTTCGCCTCACGGAACGGATTTTTTCGTGAAGGGAGGTTTCAAAAGATGCTCCCGAATAAACTCCTTTTCCGAATAATTCCTGTTTTTACAATTTAATTTAATTCAATTCGATTTGACTATCCCCCTTCAAGGAAATATCCGCTGGCCTAAAAATACCAACCCAAAAGATCGCTCCCCCCGTTTTAAAGAAGAATTCGTTCAGGAGTATTTCGCCAAACACGACAATCCTCAATTTCCATCTGCATGGAAAACCTTGGAGCATGTTTCCTTTGGAACATTATCCAAGCTATATTGGGGAAATCCGAACCGTTGTGGCAATGCTGAATCTGAATTGTATTAATCAATTCACTGCATCGAAATAATCTTTTCGGTGTATTTGATATCCGAGAGGTCTTACACATTTTGAACAACGAAGGCCGCAATTAGGTGTCGGGAAACCTGCGACAGACAGAGAAATTAAATAAAAAAGAGGATTTTTCCGAAGAAAAACCCTCCAAAGTAAACTTGTGCGGGTGATAGGACTCGAACCTACACGCCTCGCGGCACCAGATCCTAAGTCTGGCGCGGCTGCCAATTACGCCACACCCGCAGTGGCTTTTTTCATAAAGCGTCGGCAAAGATAGGAAGATTTTTCTTTCCGGCAAAAGTTTAAGGCAGAAAGTGTTTGGCAAAATAGAAAATTGCTACATTTGTACGACTTAATTTTTTTAGACCGATATGCGATGAAAAGACAATTACTTGCTGTTTGTTTAAGCTTAGTGGCGCTCGGTTGTTCTTCTTGTTTCGGCAGAAAGGACAGCCTTGCGAAAGAAAGTGTAGAAATGATAAGAGAAGGATTTCAGAAAGTGCCCGACAGCGTACGCTTGGCTGTATACTGGTATTGGATGTCCGACAACATATCGGTTCGTGGAGTCGAAGGAGACCTTCTGTCTATGAAAGAAGCAGGCATAACCAGAGCTTTCATAGGAAATATCGGCGGGCAAGGAGTTCCTTATGGAAAAGCCAGGATGTTTTCGGACGAATGATAGGAAGTCCTGCATGCAGCGTTGAAGAAAGCTTCTGACTTGACATAGAGATCGGCATCTTTAACAGTCCGGGATGGAGCCAGTCTGGCGGTCCTTGGATCAAGCCATGTGAAAGCATGCGTTATTTGGTTTCTGCTGATACGATGGTCTATGGGGGCAGACATCTCCGGATTACCTTGCCGCAAGTCCGCCAGTTTCCAAACCGATGGGAATTTAAGAGTTATATATCCAATACATATCTCTTAGAAAGAAACATCGGCCAAGATGTACGTGTCATTGCGTATAAAAACCCTTCTCATGACGTATTTCAGGAAAAAGAGATTGTCGTCAAGAAACAAGATGGCGAAGAAAAAAGCTACGAACTGGCTCTGAACGATTCCGAACCGATCCGTAGTCTTTCGTTCTTTACCCATTCTCCGGTAAAGACTTCCGCATTACTGTACAAGAACGGTGACTTATTGGATGAGATAGACATTGACAGAAGCAACTTAAGAAGACAGATCGGTTTCAATCCTACTGCCCCCATCGTCATAGCAGTTCCTTCCGATTCATTATCAGGAAATGACAGGCTGCAACTACAATTCAAGTCGGAAGGGAGTTGTGAGTTGACAGTAAAATATTCATCCAGACCCATGCTGGAGCGTTATGCAGAAAAGTCCCTGGCCAAGATGTTCCCGCGTCCTCTCCCCCTGTTTGATGATTACTTATGGCGTAAGCAGCCTCAGGTAGACCATAGTCTATGTATTGATCCGAAGGAAGTCATAGGTCTCACCGACAATGTTAAGGATGGGATATTGACATGGGACGCCCCCGAAGGTGACTGTTGGGACAAGCTTCCGAAGCTCCTTTCCTTTACATCCACAGAATGCTTTCCGATGGAGATCTCTATTTCATTTCCAACCAGAATGAAGAAATCCAAGCTATATCTCCCATATTCCGGGTGAGTAAGAATACATATCCGGAACTTTGGAATCCCGTAACAGGCGAGACAAGACCATTACCGGAATACTCAGTGAAAGAAGGCGGGATCGAAGTCCCTTTGCAATTTGATGCTTTAGAAAGTGCCTTCCTTGTTTTCAGTCCGATAAAAGGCGAAGTAAACGAATCCAAGAAAAACGTTCCCTTGCGGCAGCCTGTTGCCACACTGAATGACAGATGGGAAGTAACATTCCGTTCCGTATATACAACTCCGATGACTTTTGTCATGGATAGTCTGACCTGTTGGACCAAACTGGAAGACAGAATACTACGCCACCATTCCGGTGAAGCTGTTTATGAAAAGAGTTTTCATTGGAATGGGCAAGATTCAAGCCGTGTCCTGTACCTTGATCTTGGCAATGTAATGGTAATGGCTACCGTACAATTGAACGGCAAGTATGTCGGAGGTGTCTGGACGCCTCCCTACCGTTTGAGAATCAATGACTATATACATCCGGGAGAGAACAAAGTACGGATTACAGTCGTGAACAATTGGATGAACAAATTGATAGGGGATTTGAATTTACCCGAAAAAGAACGGGAAACCTCCGTAACCGTCAATCCCTGGAAGAAAGATACTCCGTCACAAGAATCGGGATTGTTGGGGCCTGTTCAACTCTATAGTGAATGATGACTTCTTCAAATGTATGCGTGTCGAAACCTGAAGCATCATCCGACTTTCAGCAATTCGCGCGCCTTCTCAATGATAGTATCGACGCCCTTGTCCTCGTCTTCCTTGTCCATATCCACTTTCACGTCCGGCTCAATGCCAAATTCGATATGCTCTTTCTGCGCATCCAGGTGCGGACTTGCCGAAAAACGCACCCCCCAGCCGTTGGGAAGTTCGGAAGAGAAAGGAAGCCCTGAGCCTCCACCGGTCTTATCGCCTACAACGGTCACGTTGGGGAAATAGCGCATGGCATTCACGAAATCGTTCGTGGCGCTGTAGGAATGGCGATTGGTGAGTAGCATGACTTTCTTCTGCCAACGGATGCTGTTGGAAGGCTCCAGGTAGATGGGTTCGGGAGCGGAGAAGTCGCTGTGTCCCTTTCCGGTCTTGTGCATGATGTAACCCGTAAGCACTTTCTCGTTGGTGAAGCGGGAGGCAATCCGGGTGGAGAAGGTCAGGTTGCCGCCGCCGTTGTTCCGTACGTCGAAGATCAACCCGTTGCATGCGGAAAGGTAAGAGAGCACTTCGTCCAGGTTGCCGTCTCCCACGCCGTCGGAGAAAGATTCATAATAGACGTATCCGACATTGTCTTCCAAAATCTTGTATTTCAGTCCGCCGGCAATGCGGTAGCTTTTTCCGAGGTAGGTCCGTTCGATAATTCCTTCGTTGAAGTTGCGCGGATAATCCAGATACCAGTCCCAATAGCGCGCCATATTGGAGGCGCTATACAGATTGACGTGCCCGTCCTTCAGTTCGGCAAGCATGTTGTCGAGCACCTCGAACAGGCCGTCGTCGGGCATGCCGGCAGTAATGAGCGGTTTATACTTATCATGAATCCCGTCCCAGTCTATCTGCTTGTAGTCCAGGAAACAATACTGCTCGTCGATAATCTTCCACAACGCCTCGAAGTTACCTCGCGGGGAGTCGTCAAACTCTTCTTCCCGAATGCATCCGCCCAGCAACGCAAGCAGGACGAACAAAAACTCCATTTTCCATTTTCCCCTTTCCATTTTCCATTTAATTAATGCCTTTTCCTCAACAAATATAATTCCTTTACGAATCCGACCATAAAGACATGCGAATAGGTATGCGTCTTTATCCCGTTGACCTTCGACTGCTGCGCGTCCCACAGATAGGCGAGGCGCATCCGTGCCCTTCCCACAGGGAGGTCGGCAGTCAGCATCTGGCGCAGCGAGGGCTGGTTGTGCAGGGAAGTGAAGTTGATCACTCCGTCGTGGTTACCCAATGTAAATATCTCGTAGTACGACTGCCCGTAGTTGGGTGAAAACATGACACCCATGAAAGGCAGGTTGACCTGATAGCGCAGAGAGACCGGATAATTCCTGATCCGCAGGTTCCATATCGCCATGCCGGAGGCATCCAGATTGACGTAGGCGCGTGCCTGTGCCGGATTGTTTCCGTTCCGCAGACTGTAGACAAAGCCGCCGTTCAGGTCGACAAGGCCGCCGGCAAGCAGTTTAAAGTTGGAAGTGATGGGGAAGTTGTAGTGCAACCCATAATTCCAGTTGGCAAGGCCGGAGAACATATTGTTGTTGTCGGCACGGTTATGCGCATAGCCGACGTCCGCCTGAAAGAAACTTTGCAGGGAGAGTTTGCCGCCCATCCACCGGGTCATGCGTATGCTCTCGCGGGAGATGCGGAAGTCGATGCCCTTGTACTCCTGCGGAGAGAGATAAGTGTCGAACAGGTTAGTGCAGCCTACTCCGTATAGGGTTGCACGGGTGACGAAGCGCGTCCTTGCCGACGAGTCCGCCCTCAATGTTTGCAGCGCGCGATCTTCTTCCCTACTTTGCGCCCTCAGGGTTCCGCCCAGCAGAAGCAAGCATCCCGCCATTATACCGATTTTATAAATTCCCATCACTTCATGGTTGCTTGTCGCTAATCAATAGCAGTTGTTCTCACTCAGAACAGTTTCATCTGTCCCGTTATCTCGTCCCGAATATCCTCTTCGCTCTTGCCGTAGTCGGGATCCAGGATTTCCACCTCCTCCTCTTCCCTCTCTTCCACAGTCTGCGTCACTTCCGGCTGGCGCGTCGGTTCCAGTTCGTTGACGGTCTCCAGCGTAAATGTGGTGAGGCGTTTGCCCTTCGCCTTGAAGCCCTTCACACCGATAAATTCATCGGCTTCGATGACCATCGGTTCGCGGAAACTGTCGTGCCCGCCGAACACCACTTCCAGACGGGGATAGTATTCGTCCGTCAGCAAAATCAGGCGGTTGTTCTTGTTCTCGCCCAGATAGTTCTGCTTACGGACAGTCGCCTCCATGCAGAAACGCTTGATGTAGGGCATGTTCTGCTGGTCGGCATCATACAGCACGGCGGTCCATACCTTGTTCGGCTCGAATTTCTCGATGATGCGGATGTTGGCTTCGTAGTGGTTGCTGAGGTCGAAGTTGGTGATGTGGAAGTCGCCGTTTTCGTGCACCACCAGGATGCTGTCTTCGCTATGGAACTCGCCTAGGAACTCGCCTCGCCCGTCGTAGTTAAGGCGAAGCACGTCACGGTCGAACCAGACCTTACGTCCGCCCAGCGTAGAGCCTCCCCGTTGCTTCAGGGAAATCTTGTGCACGGGCAGTTTGGTCAGGATGTTTCCCCTTGCCTGACGCCCCTTGATGCCCACGGCACTGAAGTCCTCCTCGAAGATGATGCGGCGCACACGCGGGTTGGGTTTCAGGGTTACTTTGATGATTTCCGCCTCACCGTTGGGGTTGGCGGTGAAGTAGGTGATGCGCGAATCGGGCGTGCCTTGCGTCACGTCGTACTCGCGGTCGCGGATGATACTTGTCACGGCAAAACGCTTGATGTATTGCGTGCCCTCTTTTCCGTCGCGATAGACCACGTTGTATATGGTACGCTTGTCGTTCTTCTTGAACACGTTGGCGTAGAGGATATTCTTTCCCACGAACTTCTTGTCCGCCACCGGAGTCACCAGATAGCGTCCGTCGCGGAAGAAGACGATGACATCGTCGAGGCTGGAGCAGTTGCAAAGGAACTCGTCTTTCCTCAGTCCCGTGCCGATGAAGCCTTCATCGCGGTTGATGTAGAGTTTCTCGTTCGCCTCTACCACCTTGCTTGCTTCGATGGTGTCGAAGTTGCGCAGCTTGGTGCGCCGCGGGAAGTTCTTGCCGTATTTGTTTTGCAGCATACGATACCAATCCACGGTGTACTCCACGATGTTGGCAAGATGCCGGTCTATCTCCTCGATGTCCGCCTTCATGCGGGCAATGAGTTCTTCCGCCTTGTCGGAATTGAACTTGAGGATGCGACCCATCTTGATCTCCATCAGTTTGAGGATATCCTCTTTGGTCACTTCGCGTATGAACTGCGGGTAGAAGGGCGTCAGGCGCTCGTCGATGTGTTCGCAGGCGGCATCCATACTTCGTGCCTGTTCGAACTCAGGGTCTTTGTAGATGCGTTCTTCGATGAAGATCTTCTCCAGCGAAGCGAAATGCAGGCTTTCCAGAATCTCGTCCCTGCGTATCTCCAGCTCTTTGCGCAGCAGGGACAGGGTGTTGTCCACCGATTTCCGCAGTACGTCGCTGACGGTGAGGAAGTGCGGCTTCTGGTCGTCGATGACGCAGCAGTTGGGCGAGATGCTCACTTCGCAGTCCGTGAAGGCGTAGAGGGCGTCGATGGTCTTGTCGGAAGAGACGCCCGGGGCGAGGTGTACGAGTATCTCGACGTTGCCGGATGTCAGGTCTTCCACTTTCTTTATCTTGATCTTGCCTTTCTCGCTCGCCTTCACGATGGAGTCGCAGACGCTGGCAACCGTCTTACCGAAGGGGATCTCTTTGATGGCAAGCGTCTTGTTGTCTATCTTCTCTATCTTGGCGCGCACGCGTATCGCTCCGCCGCGTTCACCGTCGTTGTACTTGGAGACGTCGATGCTTCCGCCCGTCTGGAAGTCGGGACAGAGTTTGAATTCTTCGCCGTGCAGGTAGCTGATGGAGGCGTCGCACAGTTCGTTGAAGTTATGCGGCAGTATCTTGGAGGATAATCCCACGGCAATGCCTTCCACGCCTTGCGCCAGCAGTAGCGGGAACTTGACCGGCAGGGTCACCGGTTCTTTGTTTCGTCCGTCGTAGGAGAGTTTCCATTCGGTGGTCTTGGGGTTGAACACGACGTCCAGTGCGAACTTCGTCAGCCGGGCTTCGATGTATCGGGCGGCGGCGGCATCGTCGCCAGTGAGTATGTTTCCCCAGTTTCCCTGACAGTCGACGAGCATGTCCTTCTGTCCCAGTTGCACCAGTGCGTCTTTGATGGAGGCGTCGCCGTGGGGGTGGAACTTCATGGCTTCGCCCACGATGTTCGCCACTTTGTTGTAGCGTCCGTCTTCCATGCGTCGCATGGTGTGCAGGATGCGTCGTTGCACGGGTTTCAGTCCGTCGTTGATGTGGGGTACGGCACGTTCCAGTATGACGTATGAGGCATAGTCCAGAAACCAGTTCTGGTACATGCCGCTAAGCTGGTATTTGGCGTTTACGTCTTTCGTGTCGGCGGGTTTGTAGTCCGAATGTTCTTCGTTCTCCGTCGGGTGGTTATTTTTCAAGGCATCTTCCGGTGCTTCCAAGTCTTCGCTCATATCTGTTTGGGAATATCTGTTCTGAATATCTGCTGAATTTTCCAACCGGAATTTTCAGTCGAACGCAAAAATACAAAAATTCCCGATAATTCTGCAAAAGAAGGAATTTTAATTAGTCAAGGCTGAGCTTATCGATTTCAAAATATTCTGTTCCAATCTTGGTATTCAAATCGAAATAATTATCTTTGCATCAAACATTAAAGCAATGAGTAACTGGGGAAAAAACAAGAAAAGAAAACAGAAGCTAAAGAGAAAGACAAAACAAGAAGAGATAAGCTTGCCGGTTATTTTTTTGACTTGTCTAAACTTATTTTCGCAGTACTTGTTTCAGGAGGCATAACCCCTTTATTCACTAACATATCAGATGGAATAAATTGGAGTACTCTTGTTTTAGGAGTTATATCAACTTATATGTTTGCGAATTTTGCTACTAGAATCTTAAAATGAGTCGGCAATGATGACTAGACACTGAGGCAGGCGGCTGCCAGTTTCATGGCAGTAATGATAAATTTGAATTTCATAGCAAACTGTTGTTTAATTACTTAATTACCCATCTGAGCTTTTACCAATGCCCGGTCTTCCGCATTCAGGTGCGTGCCGTAGTTCTATTACATTACTTGTTATGACCTATAACATTACTTGTTGTACAAGCTCAACTTTCGCTGTTACATGCCACGCAAGAAGAGCCGCCTCATGTCCCTGCAGCGCATTGGTTTATGCGCCTACCACGCAACAATAAGATAAATTAATACCCCTCCTGTCCGACTTATCATATAAATCCCTATCTTTGTGGCACTTTTTAGGAAAGAACAAGATTAAAATTAATAGATAGAACAAGAAAATGGCACAAGAAGACGTTTTTAAGAAACTCGTATCGCACTGCAAGGAATACGGTTTCGTATTCCCTTCCAGCGACATTTACGACGGACTGGGAGCTGTGTATGACTATGGTCAGATGGGTGTGGAACTGAAAAACAATATCAAACAATACTGGTGGCAGAGCATGGTGTTGCTGCACGAAAACATTGTCGGCATCGACTCGGCTATCTTCATGCATCCCACCATCTGGAAAGCCAGCGGACACGTGGACGCATTCAACGACCCGCTGATCGATAACCGCGACTCGAAGAAACGCTACCGCGCCGACGTGCTCATCGAAGACCAACTCGCCAAGTATGACGAAAAGATAAACAAGGAAGTGGCCAAAGCCGCCAAACGTTTCGGAGATGCTTTCGACGAAGCGCAATTCCGCAGCACCAATGCCCGCGTACTGGAATACCAAAACAAACGCGACGCCCTGCACGAACGCTTCTCAAAAGCCCTGAACGATAACAACCTCGACGAACTCCGCCAGATCATCCTCGACGAAGAGATCGTATGCCCCATCAGCGGCACAAAGAACTGGACCGAAGTACGCCAGTTCAACCTGATGTTCTCCACCGAAATGGGTTCTACCGCCGATGGCGCCATGAAGATATACCTGCGTCCGGAGACGGCACAAGGCATCTTTGTCAACTACCTGAACGTGCAGAAGACAGGCCGCATGAAGATTCCTTTCGGTATCGCACAGATAGGAAAGGCGTTCCGTAACGAAATCGTTGCCCGCCAGTTCATCTTCCGCATGCGCGAGTTCGAGCAGATGGAGATGCAGTTCTTCGTGAAACCGGGCACTGAGTTAGACTGGTTCAAGAAGTGGAAGGAAATCCGCCTGAAATGGCACAAGGCTCTGGGCTTCGGCGACGACCACTACCGCTACCACGACCATGACAAACTTGCCCACTACGCCAACGCCGCTACGGACATTGAGTTCCTGATGCCGTTCGGATTCAAGGAAGTGGAAGGTATCCATAGCCGTACGAACTTCGACCTCTCGCAGCACGAGAAGTTCTCGGGCAAGAACATCAAATACTTCGATCCCGAAACAAACGAAAGCTACACTCCGTACGTTATCGAGACCAGTATCGGTGTAGACCGTATGTTCCTCAGCATCATGTCTGCCTCTTACTGCGAAGAGCAACTGGAGAGCGGAGAAAGCCGCGTCGTGCTGAAACTGCCCGCCGCACTCGCTCCCGTGAAACTTGCCGTAATGCCTTTGGTGAAGAAAGACGGACTGCCCGAAAAGGCACGCGAAATCATCGACTCTCTGAAATTCCACTTCCACTGCCAGTATGACGAGAAGGACAGCATCGGCAAGCGTTACCGCCGCCAGGACGCCATCGGTACGCCGTACTGCGTAACCGTAGACCACCAGACGCTGGAAGACAACTGCGTGACCCTGCGCAACCGCGACACGATGCAGCAAGAGCGTGTGCCCATTGCTGAACTGAATAACATCATTGCAGACCGCGTCAGCATTACATCGTTGCTGAAGACGCTGCAATAAGTAATTTAAGTTTCGCAAGTTCTTGAACTTGCGAAACTTGAGTAAGTAACTACAAGACATGATCAGAATGAAAGTAAAACTCTTGGTATTCCTGCCCTTCCTGTTGTTTGCAGCAGGTGCGTTTGTCTCTTGCGAAGAAGTGGAAGAAGAAGGAAAATACTCCAACTGGCAAGAGCGCAACGAAGTGTTCTTGGACTCAATAAAGGTGCTTGCCGGCGATAGACTGGTAGGCAACCTGGAACAACTGGAACGGATTCAAGAAGGGGAAATGTTCTATATAAAGAATGATTACATCAGCACAAGTGCCACCCCTGAATACATCTACTGCAAGAAGCTCCGGAAGAACCTGGACGGTGACCGCCCACTCTATTTCGGCTCTGCGTATGTTCATTATTACGGTACCCTGATCGATGGCACCAGATTCGACGGTACATTCGACGGATATGGTGCAACAGACCGGAATATTCCGGCAAAACTGGAAAAAGAGCCTACAGCTTTCGATACTCCGGTACTGTTCAACATCGGTTCAAGCTCGTTGACTTCAGGCTGGAGACAGTTCTTGCAGTACATGCATAGCGGTGAACGCTGGATAGTCTACGTTCCGTGGGGTTCTGCATACGGAACCAGCGGCAACCAAAACATACCCGGCTACTCCGTGCTGACTTTTGACGTGATCATGACCGAAGTCGTTCCGTTGTAACCGGACAAGAGGAAAGAAAATCAAATAACTTTACGAGGGAGTTCAGACGACTTTGTAGCAAAGGAAGTTCAGCCCCCTCTGTGATAGCCGATTAATCCTTCCATCGGACTTTTGAGCACGTTTCCTAACCGGATGCCTGTCGCCTGCGCTGCTTCCGCCAGCACTTCTCGGTAGTGGAAGGCTACGGAACCGGCAAAGTGCACTTGATTGTGCTCATAATCATACTGCATGACGTTCCGCCTGATGAAAGCCTTGAAGCTGTCCAGCACAAGCGTACGGATGCAGGGGAGTTCCAAATTTTGTGCAAGGAACGGGGACAGACCCGCCAAGAAACGATTCGGAAAAGGCTTCCGATATACCCGGTCGATGATATCTTCCAGTTTCAGACCAAACTGCCTCAGGAACTTTTCTTTTAGTTCCTGGGGCAGTTGGTTTTTCAGCAGGTCGCCCACCAACAACTTACCCAAGCAAGCGCCACTACCTTCATCGCCAAGGATGAATCCCAAAGGGGAAACGTTAGCGGCTATGCGTTCGCCATCGTAATAACAGGAATTAGAACCGGTACCCAAGATACAGGCAATGCCCGGCTTATGCCCACACAGTCCACGGGCAGCGGCAAGCATATCCGTACAGACCTCTACGCCTCCCTCCGGCAAACGGAGATGGCGGGATAGGGCACGATGGACCATCGCTGCCTTATCGCCGATGCAACCGGCACCATAGAAATAGACTGCATCGAAAACATCGGTAGGCAACTGAGGCAATAACGATGCGGCAAGCTCGCTACCGATCTCCTCTTCCGATTGAAAGAAGGGATTGATACCCTTCGTAGAAACCTTCCTGACGGAAGTATTACTCTCCTCCACAATACACCAGTCGGTCTTGGTGGAGCCACTGTCTGCAAGTAAAATCATGTTGTTTGGATTTTGGGGTTCTTTATTATAATCTCTTATCCACCAGCGTAGTCACCGCAACCGTGGCTGCGCAGCAGGCTATCACAATCCAGAAGAAGCCGGCATAACCCGCCGCCTCTTGCAGGTAACCGGCAAACATGCCGGGAATCATCATGCTCAGCGCCATGAAGGCAGTGCAAATGGCATAATGGGAGGTCTTGAACTCGCCCTCGGAGAAGTGCATCATGTAGAGCATATAGGCGGTGAATCCGAAACCGTAGCCAAACTGTTCGATGGCAATGGAAGCGGAAATGACCACCAGGCTGTCGGGCTGGCAGGTGGCAAGATAGACAAAGGTGAGGCAAGGTAAAGTCATGCACGCCGCCATCCACCAGATGGAACGCTTCAGCCCCACACGCGATGCGAACACTCCCCCAAGGATGCCGCCTACCACAAGAAACAGTACGCCAATGGTGCCGTAGGCTATGCCGACCTGCTCCGTGGAAAGCCCCAAACCGCCCGCCTCCTTGCCTGCCACCAGAAAAGGCATGCACATCTTGAGCAGGAAGGCTTCGGGCAACCGGTAGAGCATCATGAAGGCAATGGCAAGCCATACGCCGGACTTAGTGAAATAGGTGGCAAACGTGTGTCCGAATTCCCGGAATATGGCTTTCACATCGGCAGTGCCCGGCGTCAGGACAGACTTGTCGGCTACGGGACGAGGCATGACAAAGAGATGATAGAGAGTGACCAGGCTGAACAGGACGGCAGTGATCAGCATCGTAACGGTCCACGACAGCGGGATGTCGTCGTACTTCAGTTCGATGGCACCGGCAACGGCGACAAGCACTCCCTGCCCGAAGATGGACGCCAAGCGGTAGAACGTGCTCCGTATGCCCACAAACTCCGCCTGCTCGTCTTGCCGCAATGCCAACATATAGAAGCCATCCGCCGCAATGTCGTGAGTGGCAGAGGCAAAGGCGGTGACGATGAACAGGAACAGCGTGACACCGAACAGGCTGATGGGTGTCGTTCCGGCTGTCACGACCTCCTCAGCGGGATGCGGAATGGAGAGCGTCAGCAGGATAAAGGCTATCGACATGAGTACCTGCATGGAGACCGTCCACCATCGCTTGGTCCTGACGATGTCGACAAAGGGGCTCCAGAAAGGTTTGATGGTCCAAGGCAGATAGAGCAGGCTGGTAAACAAGGCCATCTCACCGTTCGGCACGCCCATCTTGGTAAACATCATCACGGAGATGTTGTTTACGATGAAATAAGGAATGCCCTGTGCAAAGTATAGGGTGGGTATCCAAGCCCAGGGGGTTATTCTTTTGGTATTGTTCATGGCATAAATTATTTAAGTTTCGCATATCTCTGATATGCTGTCAGTAAACAAGTTTGCAAGGCTACGAGGAGAAGCGATTCAGATTTCTACCTTCACCTTATTCACAAAGCAGACAAATAAGATAAGCTTGTTCCCTTGTCTCCTTGTTCACTTCCTGTCAGTCATACAATTGTTCGATACCGGCACCGACATAATAGTGCTGCAATATTTGGTCGTATCCGTAGCCCTGTTCGCCCATAACGGCAGCACCGATCTGGCACAGGCCTACGCCATGCCCCCACCCTGCCCCGGTGAGCAGGAAGCGTCCCGGAATCCCTTCGGGAGAGACATCTTCCTTGTCTATCGTGAAGGCGGAACTGTAGAGGTGCGAAGGAGACAAGGTACGGCGGATTTCCAATTCCTTGCCGATGGTGAGGGTCTTCTTGGTGCCTACAATCTTCAGCTTCCAGAGGCGTCCGCTGGTACCACGTGCCACGGGAACCAGGTCGATGATCTGCCCATAGTCGATGCCCGAACGCTCACGTATCAGGCGGGCAAGCTCGTCTTGGGTGTACTCCACTTTCCAGCGGTAGAAGTCCGTCGTCTCTTGGTCGTAATTGTTCAATACTTGGGAGAGGACCTTCTTATCGGTAGTATGGCAGAAGGCGTCCGGAGAAGTGCGTATCCAGCGCTCGGCCTCGGATTCCTGGATCAGATCGGGGCAGCAGGTAGTTGCCAGCTTGCCGTCGGATGTGCCGTCGGATGAACCAGTGACCGTCTTCTGCTGAGTGACAGGAGTGGCGGACGGGCAATCCCGTTGCTTGGAGAGATAGGAATAACCGGTATCTTCCCAGCAGTAGCGGAACTCTTCGGAAACGCCGCCGCAACATTTGGAGAAGCGGGCGTCGCAAATCTTCCCACAGGACATCAGTACTTGCCCGCGGGTCTCGGCGATGGCTTGCCTCACGATGTCGGTAGAGGCACGCGTGATTCCCTGATAGCGTTGGCAATGGTCGTCGGCACAGACGTCGAAGCCGTCATGGTCTTCATGGTCGTACCATCGGATCAGCTCTTCTTCGGAGCGGGTACAGGTGGGAGTGCTGTCCGGAGCACCGGTACGCTTCTTCGTCTTCTGCATCTGTGCCAGCAACCAGCTGCGTGAAATGACGGCATGGGCTTTCAACAATTCCAAAGAAGCGGTGGCACTCATCTCGGAAGAGATGACGCTGGTCAGGTAGGCTTCCACACGGACGATATTGATGGCTGTGAGCCTGCCGTCCTGCACAATGAGCTTCAGTGCTCCCTGAAAACGCTGGTCTTCCTTGCGTTCCCAATGAAAATGAAGGCCGATAGTGACGCCCGACAGTTCAAAAGCATCGGCAGCCTCATTCTGAGGTTCAAACAGCAGTTCGTCGTACTGGCGCCCGTTCCAGAGCACTTTGCCTTCTTTGCAGACTGCCACTTGCCGCCCGCAAGCCATTGTATGATGGGTTACCAGTCCGCCGCTATAATTTCCCCACATCAGATAGGGCGTAGGCAGGGCGAAGTCTATCTGCGGAGCGGACAGGATGCCTACTTGTAGTTTGGGTTCTTGCATAACTTTGTCTTTATAGATTAAGGAATCAAGGAGTTCATTATTCTCTCCCTCACCCTCCCGAACGCATCGGCAGAGAGACACACTTCGCTAAGAATCTGCGCCACATCTTCGGCGGTAATCTTCAGGAAGTCTTTCTCGACGGGGGTGATGAATACGCCTCCCAAGTCGACGGAAGCGGGGCTGCACAGCAGGTTCTCCTCCCCTTCTGCCAGATAGCAGGCAGGGCGGTGCTTCGCGCGCGGGAAGATGAAGACTGTCCAACGCCCGGATTCGTAGAGGGTGAGCAGGTTAAGCATCGGTTCTTCCTCGCCGGAAGACACGGGCAAGGAGCGGTAGACGATGCCGAACAGTGCGGCAGCCGTGTCCTTGTCCGGTGAATCAATGACGAGGGTAGTGCGGGGAGCATCATCCAGATACCACAGAGTGGCATTCCGATAATCGGCTACCTTGCCTGCCACCAGTCGGTGCCAATCCTTCTCGATGGGCATAAAGCCTTTGCTTCCTGCCTGGAAATGCGCATGGTCGGGAGCAGAGGCACCGCATCGGGGACCATTGTAGAAGACCGTATAGTCCGTCAGCAGTTGCGCCAGCGACAACATGTCGCCGAAACGGGTGACAATGCGCTGTTCCACATGTGCCTGCTCCGGTATGGTCAAGTGGCGGGGGAAAATGGGAAACGGATTCATCAGGATGTCATAATGCCCCTCGAAGGGAATGCCTTTCTGCACCGGCGGACGGTTTGCCGGACAGAGGAAGCAACTACGCTCTTTGATGGAACGGGCATCTACCTTGGCTCCCGAAGAGACGATCCGCGCAGGATTGAACTGTACCTTATATAATATGCCATTCACGTCCAGCTCTTTCACCCGCACACCGGAAAGGGCGGTGTAGTTGGCACACGCCAATTCCCAATTGGCAAGCTGGTTATTCAGAAGGTTGTTTATTCGCTGATTCATGATGGTTTGTTCTATGAACTAAGATTGTTTGTTTTCCGAATGAAGTTTGCTTGTTTTCCGATTCATGATTGCTTCTTCCGATTCATCGCAATACGTGCCTGCAGTTCCCACGTACGGATACGGTCTTTATACAGGTTGTTGCTGTTCGTCTTTACGATGTCCAGTGCGGCATCCGAATTGCCTTCCCAGCGGCGGCACAGATAGACGACATCATAAACACGTCCTATCCGGTAGCGGCGGGAGAATGCCAGTCCCAGCGCATAATCTTCTCCATAGCTGGTGTTCGGCACTTTCACCTCGCGAAGCAACGGAGTGTAGAATGCACGCGGAGCACCCAGACCATTGATGCGCAGGGCATTGTTGCGCCCGTTCTCAGGGGTCCATTCCTTGTGGTCGATGATGCCGGGAGCAATCATATTCATATTGAAGTCTGTCATCATATAGGTACCTACCACCATGGCGCAGTTCTGTTCGTAGAAGGCACGCACCATGACAGACAGGGTGTTTTCATCCTTATAGACATCGTCGCTATCCAGTTGCACGGCAAACTTGCCACACTTCGGATGGTGCACGCCCAGGTTCCAGCAACCGCCGATACCCAAGTTCGTGCGTTCGGGAATGAGGTGGACAAGGCGTTCGTCGTCGCCAAATTCGTCAATGGCCTCGGTAGTGCCGTCGGTGGAGTGGTTGTCGATGACAATCAGGTTGAACTTGAAGTCCGTCTTCTGCTTCAGGACGGAGCGGATGGCGTCGCGAACGGTCCGGATACGGTTGCGCACGGGGATGATGACCGAGGCCTCATACTCAAAGTCGCCGGAAGAAAAGCAGACAGGTTCGAAGTCGGGTGCCAGGTAGCCGCCTATTGCTTTCAGATGCTCTGTACATGCTGCTTCCATCTCTATCTGCCGGTCACGATTGCGCGGGTCCACGTAGTCGAAGAGCTTTTCGCCGCTCTTGCGGGTATCGTCTTCCACCTCGCAGTAGAGGTATTCGTTGATGTGTACCAGGCTTTCCCACCGGCTCAGCTTCAAGCGCAGGTCGTAGATGCCCGCAAACTGATATTCACTCTTCTGCATGCGAGCCGCCGCCTCCCGGAAAGCATCGGAACGGAACAGCAGCACGGAACCGAAATCAAAGTCATCGCGCAACGAACCCGGCTGATAGTCTATCAACGGTGCCTGTATCCGCTCGCCTGCCTTCATCTGATAACGGTCGGCATAGACCATGCCTGCGCCACTGTCCGCGGCAATGCGCATCATGCGTTCCAAGGCAAACTGCCCCAACTCGAGCGTAGTATATTTCGTATAGAGCAATGTATATTCCGCATCAGCATGTTCCGCAATCTCCCTCATGGCAGCAGTCGAAAAGAGGGACGGCACATGCAACGTGCTGCAACCGGGCAAGTCTTCTGCCACATCGGGCAAACCTTCTACCAAACCGGACAGGCTCTCCTCCACACCGGGCAAGGCAAGCAGATAGATACGCTCCACCAAACCGGTTTCTTGCAGGCTCTTCACCGTCTTCTTCGCCTGGGCGGCTCCCGCAAAGGGGATAAAACAATTCATCTTATTCATATTATTGTTACATTTTTATTATTCTATTTTCCATTTTCCATTCTCCCAATCAGCAAGCAAAGCCCGATGAACGTAAATAGGGCATTGAGTATCAGAAGTTCGTAACTGAACTGGTAGCCATTGAACCAAACTTCCGAGTTCTTCTGCAGGACGAAGCAGAGCACAGGAGAAAGAAGGGTCACCAACGGAATGTATCTGTCGCGAACGGGCTGTTTCATGAAGATGCCGAACGCGAACATGCCAAGTATCGGACCGTACGTATAGCTGGCAAGAATATACACGGCATCAATCACACTCGTACTGTTCAGCAGATGGAAGATGAAGATCGTGATGCCCATCAGCGTCGCCATACCTACATGCACGCGCTTGCGCATCTTCACGACTTCGGCTTCCGTCCGCCCTTTCGTCCCCAGAATGTCCACCGTGAAAGAGGTGGTCAGGGCAGTCATTGCCGAGCCTGCCGCAGAATAGGCGGAAGAGATAAGCCCGATGATGAACAGGATGCCCACCACTGCGGGAAAGAAACGGCTGGTGGCTACCAGCGGGAAAAGCTCGTCGCTCCGCCCCACCTGTATGCCCTGCCGGTCGGCAAAGAGGTAAAGCAATACCCCTAACATCAGGAAGAGCAGGATGATGAAGAACTGGGATATGGCACTCGTTATCATATTCTTCTGCGCGTCTTTGGAGTTCCGGCAACTGAGGTTACGTTGCATCATGTCCTGATCCAGTCCCGTCATGGCAATCATGGTGAATGCCCCGGCAAAGAACTGCTTGAAGAAATATTGTTTACTGTTCACATCGTCGAAAAAGAAGATGCGCGACATCCCGCTGTCGGCAATGGCACCGACCATGCCACCGAACGACAGCCCTAAATGGGAGGCGATATAGTAGATGCAGAGCGCCACCGAAACAACCAAGCAGAACGTCTTCAACGAGTCTGTCCAGATAAGCGATTTCACCCCACCCCGGAACGTATAGAGCCATACCAACAATACCGTCACCGCCACATTCAGCAAGAAAGGCAACCTGAAAGGCTCGAACACCAACAGTTGCAGCGCCAGGCAGACCAGATAGAGACGGACGGATGCCCCCAACATCTTGGAGACGAAGAAGAACCAGGCTCCTGTCCGGTAAGAGCACATTCCGAAACGCTCCTCCAGGTATTCGTATATGGAGACAAGGTTCATCCTGTAGAACAGTGGTGTCAGCACAAAGGCTATGACCAGCTGTCCCGCCACGAAGCCCAACACCATTTGCAGATAGCCGAAACTGCTGCTTGCCACCATGCCCGGCACGGACACATACGTCACGCCGGAGATGCTGGAACCGATCATGGCAAACGCCACAACGTACCAAGAGGATTTGCGATTACCCGTAAAGAAGCCTGCATTGTCCGCCTTCCGCCCAGCGACGTAGGAGACAATAAACAGTATCGTGAAGTAAGCGGCAATGGTGATAAGGACAGCTATCGAATTCATACTGGGATTATTCAAGGGGTTATCGGATTCTTGTTATTCGGTTCTCAGACTCTTACTATTTGATTCTCAGATTCTCGTTATTCAGTTCTCAGACTCTTGTTATCTGATTCTCGAACTCTCGTTATTCGCTTCTCGTCGTTCGGTTCTTTCAATTCTCGTCGTAAAGAAGGTAGGGCTTGCGCTGCACCTTGAACTTCGCTACGTCTTCACTCCACATCGCTTTGATCTCTTCGGCGCTCTTTCCCGCCTTAATCATCTTCCGTACGTAGTCCCTCCCTATCAAGAGCTCGAAGTAAGAGGTGAAGAAGCGTTCTTTCGATTTCATCTTACGATATGCGTCGATAAGGTAGCTCAGGTCCAACCCGCGCTTCCAGATCTCTTCGTCGCTCATGCCGCCGAGGTCTACCCCGTGGCACAGCTTGCCGAGCAGAGGAGGATTCTTCGCCCCAGGAAGACTTCGCGGGGTGAAACTGTAGCTGCAACCGGTCATATCGGGATGCCCATATACTTGAAAGGGACGCGCAGTCCCCCTGCCCAGACTGACCTGAGTACCCTCGAAAAGGCACGTAGAGGGATAGAGGTAGACAGACTTCATATCGGGCAAGTTGGGAGACGGGGGAATAGGCAGGCGGTAGCGGGTCTGATGCGTATAGTTCCGGCACGGAATGACCGTCAAGTCGCACTTCCGCGCTCCGGGCAACCAGCCTTCGCCGTTCACCATCCGGGCAAGCTCACCCAAAGTCATCCCGTGGACAACGGGAATCGGCAACCCGCCCACACCAGAGCGGTATTTCATATCCAGAATAGGTCCGTCCACATAGTGCCCGTTCGGATTGGGGCGATCCAGTATCAGCATCCGCTTGCCGTGCTCAGCGCAAGCGTCCATCAACCGGCACATCGTGATATAATAGGTATAGAAACGCAATCCGACGTCCTGGATATCCACTACTAACAGGTCGAACTTCTGCATGGAGGCGCGGCTCGGTTTCCGCTCCTTGCCGTCATAAAGGGAAAGGATAGACACGCCCGTCTTCGGGTCGGCTGAGTTGGAGACGTGTTCGCCTGCGTCCGCACTTCCCCGGAAGCCATGCTCCGGCGAGAAGATGGCCACGACGTCGAAACGGTTCTCTACCAGGATGTCCAGCAGATGGCGGTCGCCCACCATGCCGGTATGATTGGAGAAAACGGCAATCCGCTTCTCCTTCAGGAGGGGAAAATATTCTTCGATCTGTTCATCGCCTGGAATGACCCGCATCTGTTGCGTCCGGCAAAAGCCGGAAACACTGCACAAGAGCAAGGCAAGTAGCAAAAATCTCTTCATAGCAATCTTATTTCGTTAAAAAGATATTTATTGCAACAAATATAAATGAAAATCATGAGAATCTCATACCAACAGGATAAAGAATATATTTTTCTTTAGAGGAAAAAGTTCATTAATCTGGCGCATACACATTGCGCTGTCCGGAGAGAGATGTCGCGTTTTATGCCGAAGAGCTGTGCATCTCTTCGCGCTATCTTTCCTGCATAACCAAGGAGATAGGGCAGACGACTGCCAAGAGTTTCATAGACAGTTTCCTGATACTGGAGCTGAAGGTGGCGCTGCAATCTACGGACTTGTCGCTCAAGGAGATTGCCGAGAAGTACCGCTTTCCGGGCCAGTCTTTCTTCGGGCGTTTTTCAAGAAGCATACGGGCATGTCGCCCAAGGCGTTCCGGGCGAAGAAGGGATGAGGAGGGGAGAATGGAAAATGGAAAGGGGAAAAAGCGGTTCACCGGAAGGGGGTAAAAGAGGTTAATACGTTTGTTAATGTTTCTTTCTGTTTTGAGGCTGTCGCCGGTCATTTTCCGGTCTGTTTTGGGCTTGTTTCGGCATGATTTGACCCGATTTGGCTTGCTGCGTGTTCGTTCAGTGTTCGCTCGATGTTCGCTAAGTGTTCGCTACACCTTCGTTACGGGGCCGTTACAGGGCCGTTACAGGGCCGTTACAGGGTCGCTCCTTGGGAACGATGTTAAAACGACCCCGTAATTTTAAGACTTCGAGCCTGTAGTGTTACGGGAGGTTAATCGGCGTTTTTTCGCTGCGTTATAGTTGCATTGTTGGGTTCGTGTATCTCATATATGCATCATAATTCTGTAGCTCGTAGCTCCGTAACTCGTCATCCATAATCCTGAAACTCGAAACTGCATAGGCCGTAACTCGTAACTGCATAAGCCGCTACTGCGTAACAAAAAAGAGGCACCCGAACGCTTCAGCATTCCGGCACCTCTCCTTACCTAAGGATGTGTATGTTTGTCTCTTTCGAGAGAGTATTCTTTCATTTCAGAAAATGCTCTCTTTCTTCTCAGAGAATAATTCTTTCTTCTTAGAGCGCATTCTCCTTCACCAGATATTCGGCAATCTGCACGGCATTCAGCGCAGCGCCTTTCTTGATCTGGTCGCCTACGATCCAGAACGTCAGCCCGTTCTCGTTGGTCAGGTCCTTGCGGATACGGCCTACGTAGACGGGATCCTTGCCTGCCAGGAAGAGCGGCATCGGATAGACCTTCTCCTCCGGATTGTCCTGCAACACCAGTCCCTCGCCCTTGGCGAAGGCCTCGCGAGCCTCTTCTACCGACACCGGACGCTCCGTCTCCAGCCAGATGCTCTCCGAGTGAGAACGCAACGCAGGTACACGCACGCACGTCGCACTGACCTTGATATCGGAGTGCATAATCTTGCGCGTCTCGTTATACATCTTCATCTCCTCCTTCGTATAGCCGTTCTCCGTGAAGACGTCGATCTGAGGAATGAGGTTGAACGCCAGCTGATAGGCGAACTTCTCTACCGTGACAGGCTCGCCTGCCAACACCTGACGGTACTGGGCATACAACTCGTCCATCGCTGCGGCACCCGCACCGCTGGCTGCCTGATATGTAGAAACGTGTACGGTCTTGATGTGCGAAAGCTGTTCGATGGCCTTCAGCGCCACCACCATCTGTATCGTCGTACAGTTGGGATTGGCAATGATGCCCCGCGGACGATCCTTGGCGTCAGCTGCATTCACCTCGGGCACTACCAAGGGCACATCGTCGTCCATACGGAACGCGCTGGAGTTGTCTATCATCACCGCGCCATACTTGGTGATGGTCTCGGCAAACTCCTTCGAGGTGCCTGCGCCTGCGGAAGTGAAAGCGATATCTACCCCTTTGAAGTCATCGTTGTGTTGCAAGAGTTTCACCTCGATCTCTTTACCGCGGAATGTATACTTGGTACCGGCACTGCGTTTCGAACCGAACAATACTAACTCGTCCAACGGGAAATTCCTTTCATCGAGCACACGCAGGAACTCCTGTCCCACGGCTCCGCTTGCTCCAACAATAGCTACTTTCATTTTTGTTTTGTTTTTGTTTTGTTGTTATATCAGTTTATAATTAAGCTTCCGGCAAACAAGGCTACACAAGGCTTCTGCCGACAAGATACTTTCAGTAAACGAGGCTTCAGCCGACAAGAAGCTCCCACTAAACGAGGCTCCTGCTGATAAGAAATCCTTCGCCATCTCTATAAAAACGATAGAATTGGCTGCAAATTTATAACAATTTGCTGTATGACAACGCACAAAATGAAAAGTTTTTTGTTATTTTGCAGTGTAAAACCCAAAACTCGAACCTATGGACCTGTTTGATTTTAGCCTGAAACTGCCTATAACCGACCCTACATGGATATTTCTCCTTGTACTGCTCATCATCCTGTTCGCCCCCATCCTGCTGAACAGGCTCCGCATCCCGCACATCATCGGCATGATACTGGCGGGACTGGTGATCGGCGAACACGGGTTCAACATCCTGGCGCGCGACAGCAGCTTCGAGCTCTTCGGCAAAGTGGGCCTCTACTACATCATGTTCCTCGCCGGACTGGAAATGAACATGTCCGACTTCAAGCAGAACCGCAGTAAGGCAGTCGTACTCGGCCTGCTCGCCTTCATCATCCCCATCGGAATCGGCCTGCTGACCAACATGGCCTACCTGAAATACAGCTTCATCACCTCCGTACTGCTGGCCAGTATGTACGCCTCGCATACGCTCGTAGCCTACCCCATCGTCATCCGCTACGGCGTCTCCCGCCACCGAAGCGTGAGCATCGCCGTGGGTGGCACAGCCGTAACGGACACGCTCACCTTACTCGTGCTCGCCGTAGTGGGTGGACTCTTCAAGGGCGAATCGAACGGCCTGTTCTGGATCTGGCTCGTAGTCAAAGTCCTCTTTCTCGGCAGCCTGATCGTCTACTTCTTCCCCCGCATCGGACGCTGGTTCTTCCGCCGCTACGACGACAACGTGATGCAGTTCATCTTCGTTCTCGCCATGGTCTTCCTCGGCGCCGGACTGATGGAGTTCGTGGGCATGGAGGGCATCCTCGGCGCCTTCCTCGCCGGACTGGTGCTGAACAAGCTCATCCCGCACGTCTCCCCGCTGATGAACCACCTGGAGTTCGTGGGCAACGCGCTCTTCATCCCCTACTTCCTCATCGGTGTGGGCATGCTGATCGACATACACGTGATATTCGGCCACGGCGATGCCCTGAAGGTGGCAGGCGTGATGATCATCGTAGCCCTGACCGGCAAATGGATTGCCTGCTGGCTGACGCAGAAACTCTACAAGATGGGCGCCATCGAACGGAAACTGATGTACGGACTGAGCAACGCCCAAGCCGCAGCCACACTCGCCGCCGTGCTCGTGGGTTACAATATCATCTTGCCCAATGGCGAACATCTCCTGAACGACGATGTGCTGAATGGCACGGTACTGCTCATACTGGTCACCTGTGTAGTCAGTTCCGTTATCACCGAACGCGCCGCACGCCGCATAGCCATCGACGAGGCCAACCTCGAAGCTGAAAACCGTCCCACGGAGCAGGAGAAGATACTGATACCGGTAGCCAACCCGGACACCATAGAAGACCTCGTAGCCCTCTCCTTAGTGATACGCGACCCGAAGCAGCGGGACAACCTCCTCGCCCTGAACGTGATCAACGACAGCAACGCCTCGGGTGCCCTCGAGCTTCGCGGCAAGCGCTATCTGGAGAAGGCAGCCATGATAGCTGCTTCGGCGGACGTCCCCCTGAAGCTCATCAGCCGTTACGACCTGAACATCGCCTCGGGCATCATACACACCGCCAAAGAGCACGAAGTGACGGACGTCGTGATCGGTCTGCACCGCAAGGGCAACATCGTAGATTCCTTCTTCGGCTCGCTGGCTGAGAACCTCTTGAAGGGCCTGCACCGCGAGGTGATGATTGCCAAATTCCTGATGCCCATCAATACGATACGGAGAATAAACATCGCCGTCCCGCCGAAGGCAGAATACGAAGCGGGCTTCCAGAAGTGGGTGGAGCATTTCTGCCGCATGGGCAGCACGCTGGGATGCCGGGTGCACTTCTTCGCTAACGAGGAGACCACCGCCCTCCTGCAAATGCTGGTGAAGAAGCGTTATGCCGCCACTCCCACCGAATTCTCGCGCCTGGACGACTGGGAAGACCTGCTCCTGCTGACCGGACAAGTGAACTATGACCATCTGCTGGTCATCATCACCGCCCGCCGCGGCTCCATCTCCTACGACCCTGCATTTGAAAGACTTCCCAACCAGTTGGGTAAATACTTCGCCAATAACAGCCTGATCGTCCTCTATCCCGACCAGTTGGGCGAACCGCAGGATATGTTGTCTTTCTCCAATCCGCGCGGCAACAACGAAGACCAGCATTACGAGAAGGTGGGCAAGTGGTTTTATAAGTGGTTTAAGAAGTAATTTAAAGAGGGAGTTATCAAGAGTTAAGAGAAAGTCAAGAGGGAGTTATCGGGAATTAGAGGCCGATAGTCTTCCCTTACCATAAATAAGATAATCCCCCTTTACCATAAATAAAAAGGAACAACATGAACGATTGGCAACAAAGAACCAGCCTCTTGCTGGGTGAAGATAAGATAGAACGCCTCAGGCAGGCACATGTGCTTGTCGTCGGGCTTGGCGGCGTAGGAGCGTATGCGGCAGAGATGATTTGCCGTGCGGGCGTAGGGCGCATGACCATCGTAGATGCGGACACGGTGCAGCCCACGAACATTAACCGGCAACTTCCGGCGCTGCACTCCACCCTGGGACAGAGCAAAGCAGAAATATTGGCAAAGCGGTTCCGCGACATCAATCCGGAGCTCAGCCTGACCGTGCTGCCGGTATTCCTGAAAGACGAAAACATCCCCGAACTGCTGGATGCGGCACATTACGATTTCGTAGTCGATGCCATCGACACCCTCGCCCCCAAGTGCCACCTGATTGCGGAGACCTTGAAGCGGCGCATCAAAATCATCTCAAGCATGGGCGCAGGAGCAAAAAGCGACATCACACAGATTCGTTTTGCCGATATCCACGACACGTATCACTGCGGGCTGAGCAAAGCCGTCAGGAAACGCCTGCAGAAGATGGGTATCAAGCATAAGTTGCCGGTAGTGTTCAGTACGGAACAGGCAGACCCGAAGGCCATCCTCCTGACAGAAGAGGAGATGAACAAGAAATCTACGTGCGGAACGGTCAGTTACATGCCCGCCGTGTTCGGATGTTATCTGGCGGAGTATGTGTTGAAGAGAATATGATGGGAAATAAATGGGAAATGGAAAATGGAAAGGGGAAAATGGAAAATGGGAACTCATTTACCCTTTAACTCCTTACCCCTGTTGCAAATAAGAAAACAATGATACAATTAGAAGGAATAACCAAGAGCTTCGGTACCTTGCAAGTATTGCGGGGTATCGACCTGAATATAGGCAAAGGAGAGGTAGTCAGCATCGTCGGACCGAGCGGAGCCGGAAAGACTACTTTGCTCCAGATTATGGGTACGCTGGACGTCCCCGACAACGGCACAGTGACGATTGCCGGCACATCGGTCAGCCGGATGAAGGAAAAAGAGTTGTCGGCTTTCCGCAACAAGCACATCGGTTTCGTATTCCAGTTCCACCAGCTCCTGCCGGAGTTCACGGCACTGGAGAATGTGATGATTCCCGCTTTCATAGCCGGCGTAGGACAAAGGGAAGCCACAGTCTCAGCGATGGAACTGCTGAAGTTTATGGGCTTGGCAGACCGCGCCGGACACAAGCCGAACGAGCTTTCAGGGGGCGAAAAGCAGCGCGTAGCCGTGGCACGCGCCCTTATCAACCATCCCGCCGTAGTTCTGGCAGACGAACCTTCGGGTAGCCTCGACACCCACAACAAGGAGGAACTGCACCAGCTCTTCTTCGACCTGCGCAACCGCTTCGGACAGACCTTTGTCATCGTCACCCACGACGAAGGACTGGCACAGCTCACAGACCGGACGGTGCATATCGTGGATGGGGAGATCGTAGGGCAATTGACAATTGACAATTACAGTGGGAACGAGGAGATACGCAAGGAAGTGCGTTAAGCCTCGCCATACCTTGCGTTGTCATTTCCCTGTATTCATCACTCCCAAGTCATTGTCGCTATTGCTCACCTTCCTTTGCATCACTTTGAACTTGCGCCCGAAAGAGAAGTTATAGGACAGGTTGACAAGGAACAACTATGCACTCTCCTTGATATAACTTTGGGTCTTATAAAAAGCGAAGCGGTTCCAGTTCTCATTCTGTATCTTATAGTTATTGGTGAACGGATTGAAAGCGCCGACTCCGATTCGCAGGTCTTTAAGTTTATAGTATATACCCAGCATCTGCATATTGTTCTCCCCGCCGGTCAATGTTTCGCCCCAAAAACTGTTCTGGTTGCCAAACAACTGCCAGAACAGGGAGAAACGCTTGTAGTTTCATCAATTCAAATCCGCGAAGCCAGTTCAGTGGCTTTGCGGAGAAAGGGCTTATCTCTCCTGCCCCGCAAACTCCATCAGGTATGCCTTGATGAACCCGTCCAACTTACCGTCCATCACACCGTTGACGTCCGAAGTCTGGTAGTTGGTGCGGTGGTCTTTCACGCGGCGGTCGTCGAACACGTAGCTGCGGATCTGCGAGCCCCATTCGATTTTCTTCTTGCCGGCTTCCACCTTGGCTTGCTCTGCCATGCGGTGCTGAAGCTCCTTGTCGTAAAGCATGGAGCGGAGAAGGCGGAGGGCATTCTCGCGGTTCTTGGGTTGGTCGCGGGTCTCGGTGTTCTCTATCAGGATTTCCTCTTCCTCACCGGTATAAGGGTCTTTGTACTGATAGCGCAAGCGCACACCAGACTCCACCTTGTTGACGTTCTGTCCACCGGCACCGCCGCTTCGGAACGTATCCCACGACATGCGGGCAGGCTCTATGTTCACTTCGATCGTGTCGTCCACCAGCGGAGTGACGAATACCGAAGCAAAAGAGGTCATTCGCTTGCCCTGCGCATTATAGGGAGACACACGCACCAGACGATGCACACCGTTCTCACCTTTGAGATAGCCATATGCATAACCGCCCGAAATCTCGATGGTACAGGTCTTGATGCCCGCCTCGTCGCCTTCCTGCAGGTTGGAGATCACCGCCTTGTAGCCGTTGGTTTCGGCATAACGCAGATACATACGCATCAGCATGCTTGCCCAGTCCTGGCTCTCCGTGCCACCCGCACCGGAGTTGATTTTCAGCACGCAGTCCATCTGGTCCGCCTCTTCGCGCAGCATGTTCTTCAGTTCAAGCGCTTCGACGGCTTCCGATGCCTTGGCGTAGGCTTCGTCCACCTCCTCTTCGGTCACAAGCTCGTCCTTGTAGAAGTCGAAAGCCAGTTGCAACTCTTCCGCCAGGGTCTTCACTTCCTGATAGCCGGCAATCCATTGTTGCAGTCCCTTCACCTTCTTCATCTGGGCTTCGGCGGCTTTCTGGTCGTCCCAAAAGCCCGGCGCCTGAGTGCGCAGCTGCTCCTCTTCCACCTCTATTTTCTTGCCTTCTATATCCAAGTAGCGTTCAAGCGCTTCGGTGCGCTCTTTGATGTCTTTCAGTTGTTCTATGGTAATCATAAGCCGCAAAAATAAACTTTCTGATAAAATATTCAATTTTGAGTTGCAAAGGTAGGAAAAAAACACATACTTTTGCAGTTATCAATTTAATAAGTCTATTTATGAACAAATTATTCAGACAAATTGGTTTAGCGATTGCCCTGCTGGCAACGATAAGCCTGAGTAGTTGTGCTCCAAAGTACAGCTACGAGACAGTCGACAACGACCCGCTGAAAGCCCGCATCTACACGCTGGACAACGGGCTGAAGGTCTACATGACCGTCAACAAAGAAACGCCGCGCATCCAGACTTACATCGCCGTGCGCGTAGGTGGTAAGAACGATCCCGCGGAAACCACCGGACTTGCTCACTATTTTGAGCACCTGATGTTTAAAGGCACCACCAATTTCGGCACGCAGAACTACGAGATTGAGAAGCCTATGCTCGACCAGATCGAAGAACAATTCGAAATCTACCGCAAGACTACGGACAGCCTGGAGCGCAAGGCGATCTATGCCCGCATCGACAGCCTCTCTTACGAAGCGTCCAAATATGCCATCCCCAACGAATATGACAAACTGATGACAGCCATCGGCGCCAACGGAACAAACGCCTACACCAGTTTCGACGTGACCTGCTACACCGAAGACATCCCCAGCAACCAGATTGAGAACTGGGCGAAGATTCAGGCCGAGCGCTTCGAGAACTGCGTCATCCGTGGTTTCCACACCGAACTGGAGACGGTGTACGAAGAGAAAAACATGTCGCTGACACGCGACCCGCGCAAGGTGTACGAAACCGTGCTCTCCTCGCTCTTCACCCATCATCCTTACGGCACACAGACCGTGCTCGGCACACAGGAACACCTGAAGAATCCTTCCATCACGAACATCAAAGAGTACTACAAGCAATGGTACGTGCCCAACAACATGGCAATCTGTCTCTCCGGCGACTTCGACCCCGACCAGATGATTGCCACCATCGACAAATATTTCGGCGGACTGAAGCCCAACCCCAACCTGCCGAAACTGAACCTGCCGAAGGAAGAAGAGATCACCACGCCGATCGTGCGCGAAGTCTTCGGACCGGATGCGGAAAGCATCGCACTGGCATGGCGTTTCCCCGGAGCGGCAAGCAAAGAGGTGGAGACCTTGCAAGTCGTTTCCCAAATACTCTACAACGGTCAGGCCGGCTTGTTCGACCTCGACCTCACGCAGCAGCAGAAGACCTTGAGTTCCTATTGCTATCCCATGACCATGAGCGACTACAGCGTGATGCTGATGCAAGGACGCCCCAAGCAGGGACAGACTCTGGACGAAGTGAAAGACCTCATGCTGGGTGAACTGAAGAAACTGCGCGACGGCGACTTCGACGAGAAGATGCTGGAGGCAAACATCAACAACTTCAAGCTCAGCCTGATGCAACAGTTGGAGAGCAACGATGCCCGTGCCGACATGTTCGTAGAATCGTTCATCAACGGCAGTGACTGGGCAGACGAAGTGACCGCCCTCGACCGCATGTCCAAGCTGACTAAGGAAGACATCGTTGCCTTTGCCAACAAATACCTGAAGGACAATAACTACGCCGTCATCTACAAGCGCCAAGGCAAAGACCCCAACGAGAAGAAGATGTCGAAACCTGAGATCACTCCTATCGTGATGAACCGCGACACGGCAAGCGCCTACCTGAAAGCGATACAGGCAAGCACCGTACAGCCCATCGAACCGGTATTCCTGGACTTCTCCAAAGACCTCGCCCAGCTGAAAGCCAAGTCGGACATCCCCGTGCTCTACAAGCAGAACACGACGAACGACCTCTTCCAGCTGATCTACCTCTTCGACATGGGCAACAACAACGACCGTGCACTCGGCACCGCCGCCCAATACCTCGAATACCTCGGCACTGCCGACATGACTCCCGAAGAGGTGAAGAGCGAGTTCTATCGCCTCGCCTGCTCGTTCTATGTGTCACCGGGCAGCAAGCGTACCTACGTCGTACTCTCCGGCCTCAGCGAGAATATGCCCGCCGCTATGGCTCTGTTCGAGAAAGTGATGGCAAACGCCCAAGTCAACCAGGAGGCTTACATCAACATGGCAAAGGATATCCTGAAAGCACGCAAGGATGCCAAACTGAACCAGTCGCAGAACTTCTCGCGCCTGCTGAGCTACGCCACCTACGGTCCGAAATCGCCTGTCACCAACCAACTGACCGAAACCGAACTGGCTTCCATGAATCCGCAGGAACTGATTGACCGCGTGAAGGGGCTGAACAGCTTCAAGCACCGCATCCTCTACTACGGTCCGAACAGCCAGGAAGAGTTGCTCGCCATCATCAACAAGGAGCATCAGGTGCCCGAAACCCTGAAAGAGATTCCCGTAGGAAGCAACTTCAAACAGCTGCTCACACCGGAAACGAAGATTTTCATCGCTCCCTACGATGCCAAGCAGATCTACATGGCGCAAATCTCCAACAAGGGAGAAGCATTCGATCCGGCTTCCGAATCCGGTCGCCAACTGTATAACGAGTACTTCGGCGGCGGCATGAACTCCATCGTATTCCAAGAGATGCGCGAGAGCCGCAGCCTCGCCTACTCGGCATGGGCAGGCATGCTGTCACCGACATATCTGGACGAGCCTTACGTGCTCCGCACCCAGATTGCCACGCAGAACGACAAGATGATAGATGCCATCAATACATTCAACGACATCATCAACAACATGCCAGAGTCTGAAGCTGCCTTCCAGCTTGCCAAAGAGGGTATGATCACTCGCATGCGTACGGACCGCATCATCAACATGGACGTCATCTGGAGCTACATCAGCGCCCAATATCTGGGTCTGGACGTAGACAGCCGTATCCAGCTGTACAACGACGTGCAGAACATGACGCTGCAAGACGTCATCGACTACCAGAAGAAATGGATCAAGGGACGTACTTACACGTATGCCATCCTGGGTGACAGCAAAGAGTTAGACATGGATGCCTTGAAAAAGATAGGTTCCGTGACCGAACTGAAACAGGAAGAGATCTTCGGCTACTAAGAACCTGTTTAAATTTTCTTCAAAAAGAACTCACAAAAGAAGGCTGAACAAAATTTAAACAGACTCTAATCCGGCCGGATCCGTTCCGTGAAACAAAAAAATCCGTCTCGTGAGATGAAAATAATCATCCCGTGAGACGGATTTTTTTATCCCATGAGACGAATTTATTCGTCCCGTGGGATGACAATCGTCATCCGCTGCAAGTCTTCTTCCTTAGAGCTTCCGCCCACCATCACTTCGTAACTGCCCGGACATACCCTTACGGTATTGGTCTGTTCGTCCCACCATTCCAATTCTTTGTCTTTCAGTTCGAACTCCACATTGACGCTCTTTCCGGCAGGGATATGTACGCGTCTGAATGCACGCAGCGTCTTGATCGGTCCTTCCGCATCGCCCTGTTTCCTGAGGTACACCTGCACAACTTCGTCTCCGTCGCGCTGACCCGTATTGGTGACAGGCACGATAAGTGTCAACGCATGCTGTCCGGCAGCAAGTTCACTCCTGTCCGATGTGGGCGTGCCATAGCTGAAGGTGGTATAGCTAAGTCCGTAGCCGAAGGGGAACAACGGTGTCTCGTGCATATAGCGGTAAGTTCTGCCCGTCATGTCATAGTCTTCGAAATCGGGCAACTGAGACACGTTGCGATAGAACGTGACCGGCAACCTTCCCGCCGGATTATACTTGCCGAACAAAACCTCGGCAACCGCCGTACCACCCTGCTGACCGGGGTACCGGCTTGTCAGATAGGGATCTTCGCCATAGGTCTCGATACCCCTACCCCAACGCGGGTCACGGTAGATGTTCACCGTAGGAGTCCACATCGTCAGTCCCTGATAGCGTTCGCGGCTTCCTTGGGAGGTATAATGGAACCGTCCATCATGAGAAGTGCCTTCTCTTCCAGCGTAAGCTCCTTCACAAGAAGCTCTGCCCTCCTTTCGGGGAACAAAGAGGCATCCTTATAGGACGGCTCTCCACAACCCGCCAGAGCAAGGAAAGGCAATAAATAAAAAAGTTTCTGTTTCATATTTTTAGAGTTCTATTAACGGAACGTCACAAAAATAGGAAACAGAAACTATAATAAGGTGGAAATATTAATTATAAATGTGTATTATTCTACCCTTCGTACATTTTATCAATCAGTTCCTTGTAGTTCTGCGCCACAGCAGCACGTTTCAATTTCAGCGTGTTGGTCAGCTCGCCGCGCTCCATGCTGAAAGGTTCCGGCAGGAGGATGAAGCGCTTCACCTGTTCGTAATGGGCAAACTGCTGCTGCAAGGTGTCTATGCGTGCACGGAACAGTCCCATGATTTTGGGGTGTTGCAGCAGTTCTTCCATGTCTTTGTATTCGATGCCTTTCTCCTTGGCATACTCCTTGACGTAGCCATAGACAGGGACAATCAGGGCGGACACAAACTTGCGCTGGTCGGCAATGATGGCAATCTGGTCGATGTAGCGGTCGATCGCCAGCTTGGTCTCCAGTGCCTGCGGGCTGATGTATTTCCCGTTGGAAGTCTTGAAGAGGTCCTTGATGCGCTCCGTCAGGTAGAGATGGCCGTCTTTCAGGTAGCCGGCATCACCGGTGTGGAACCAGCCGTCCTTGTCGATGGCGGCGGCAGTGGCTTCGGCTTTCTTATAGTATCCCTTCGTGATGGTCTTTCCGCGCAGAAGGATTTCGTTCTCTTCTCCGATCTTCACCTCCACATCAGGCATCAACATACCCACCGAACCGATCTCAAAACCCTCGCTGGGGAAACAGGATACGGTGGCCGTCGACTCCGTCAGTCCGTAGCCCACGATCATATTGATGCCGACCGAATGGACAAACTCGCATATTTCATCGGGCACGGCCGCTCCGGCGGTAGGAAAGAAGTTACCGTTTTCGATGCCGATGGTCTTCTTCAGCAGGGCGTAGACGGTCTTCTCGTAGAATTTATACTTCAGCTGGTTCATCAACGGCGGGGTCTTGCCCTTACGCAGGTAATCAATATTGTGTATCTTGCCTGTCTTGATGGCATCCAGCATCATGGCCTTCTTCAATCCGGTCGTTTGTGCAATCTTCTCCTGCACTCCGGCATATACTTTCTCCCAAAAGCGCGGCACACTGCACATCAGCGTCGGGCGTATCTCTTTGATCGTGGTCTGTATGTCTATCGGACGGAGGTTGATGCAGACCTGTACACCCTTATGGATACAGAAATAGGTCCATGCCTTCTCGAAGACGTGCGTCAGCGGAAGGAAGTTCATGGAGACGTCTTTATCGCTCATGGCTGTCAGGCGTATGTCGTGGATGCGGAATGCCTCATTGTAGTTGGAATGGTGAAGCATGACGCCTTTCGGTTCGCCCGTCGTGCCGGATGTATAGAGGATATTGGCAAGGTCGTCGTTCGATGCGCGCGAAGTACGTTCTTCTACAATGCTGTTGTTCGGCAATCCTTTTCCGGCTTCCAGAAATTCATCGAAATAGATGGAAGTCGTATCTCTGGGGTCGCGCACCACGGCACGGTCGAAGATGATGAGCCGCTGCAACGACTGGCAAAAGCCGAACACGCTGAAAGCTGCATCATACTGGAATTGCTCGCCCACAAAGAGATAGCGTATCTGGGCATCGTTGATGATATATTGAGCTTGTGCCGGCGAACTGGTGGCATACAGCGGTATGGTCACTGCCCGGTTGGCAAATGCCCCGAAGTCCGTATAGAGGCATTCGGGTTTATTCTGCGAGAATATTCCGATGTTTTCTTCTTCCTGCACACCTAACTGCACGAATGCATTCGCCACTTGTCTCACAGTTTGCGAAAACTGGTTCCAAGTGACAGGTATCCATTGCGATGTCTCGTAGTCTCTGTATTTCAAGGCTACTCTATCGCCATACTTCTCTGCCCGGCGATGTACGAGGACAGATAAATGATGATAAGTCATATTATTCATATAATTAGTAAATACGCTGCAAAGGTAGTTGTTTCATTTGAAACTATTTCTATCTATGAGAATGAAATGTTGGGTATGTAACTTTGCAACATTTAGCACGATTGCATAAAAGGGAATCATTATTCCATATTTTTTTTCTTTTTTCCAATCATATTCAAATATTATATATACATTTGCGACTGATATATTTTTAATATCAACATAATAACTTTACTAATATAAAGAAAATTTTAGCATTAATCGCCATACTGGCGATAGGTTTAGGAAGTGCTAACGCACAAGAAAACCTCAGATGGGGTGTTACAGCAGGTATGAACGTAAGCAAATTCTCCATCAGCGGACTGGATAGCCGAATTGGTTTCCACGCAGGTGTTAAAGCCGAATTAGGATTGCCGCAAGTTACAGAAGGAGCTTACATGGATTTTGGTGCATTGCTTACTTTAAAAGGAGCAAAACTCGATGGAGGTGCCGCCGGTAACCTCAAATTCAATCCATACTATCTTGAGGTTCCTGTACATATTGGTTATAAATATGCAGTGAATGACGATTTTACCCTGTTTGCCAATGCCGGTCCGTATGTTGCTATCGGCTTGTTCGGCAAAGCAAAAGCTAATATCAATGGTGAGCTTGGTGCTGACTTAGGCATTGACAGTTCGGCATCAGAAAACATTTTCGGAGACGATGGATTCAGACGATTCGATCTTGGGCTGGGGCTAAAAATCGGCGCTGAGTTCAGCAAAAAATATCAGGTATCTTTCGGTTATGATTTCGGCTTGATTGAAACAGCGAAAGATTCAGGCATCAAGAACAGAAACCTGATGATTTCCATAGGACTAATGTTCTAACCGATATAGAATAATGGGAGAAAGGGCATCATAAATGCCCTTTTTTTGTATACTTACCCTTTTGCTGCATAATTACTCTTGAAGTTCCAGTAGCAGATGATGCAATGATACTTCTTTCTTTACCACCCGTTTCTCTTCATCAAGTAAATACATCACCGGCATATCCGGCAGCAAGTAGTGTTCCTCCTTACGTATGCCACCGATATCGAAACCTGTCCGCCACGAGACAGGCAGGTCTTTCAGAGAACTTTTCCACAAATCCCAGTCGTCTCCCACGCAGACGGCAAGCACGGTAAGTTGTCCGCTTTTCATCAGTTGTTGCAGGCGGGAAGCGGTGCGCAGAGCGTTTATGGTTTCCCGGCAGTGCAAACAGTCGGGATCGTAGAACAGCAGAAGTAACCGATGGGCAACCGGAAGGCTGTATAGGGTTTGCTGTTTGCTGTCAGGCGTGAGATAGGTGAAGTCGGCAGCCATTGTTCCGGGACGGTTCTTCAGGGCAGCGGAAAGCAGAAAACGGAAACGCGACTTCTCGGTCTCGTCCAACAGGGAATTGCCGGTGATTTCTTCTAAAAAAGGAATGAAATGTTCTTCGTTCTGCATGGGGGAAGAGGTGGTATAGAGATACTTTTCCGCCAGTTCGGCCAGTAGCAGGTATGCCGCTTTGTCGGTTTCTGCACGTTCCATCAATGATTTTACAGCCTCGGTGCGTGCTTCGGTTTGTGCATGGGGGAAGAGGGAGAGGAAGTTGACGAGGTTTTGCTCCATAAAAGCGGGTTGGCGGCTGCGCAAAGTGTCGGCAAAGTCCATACTATCCCAAAAATGCGACAAAAGGTAGGCGGCACGTTCGTGAGGAGTGCGCAAGGCAGAAGAAATGGTGGGCAAAGGCAGGTCGAGGGAGACGGTATCCGCAGCAGTTACAACCGGATATTGCTGGCTGTCTGCCCAAAGCGGAGCGGGCAAGAACGGAGCCGGCAAGAACGAAAATAACCGCGGCTGAATCGGGGACAGTAGGTTAGGACATGGCCTCATGTTGCCAATCGAGACAAACATGAGGCATATCGAAAGGATTAAAAAAGATCCGCGATTCATATCCACCAAATAATAATCATAATTAATTTCCTATATTATAATAATCATTTTTCTACGCAACGGATGAAGCAGGCGTCTTTTCCGGTTTGTGAAGCACTCACCCCATATGGATAAAAGTCTAAAGTGAAATAGTTGAGGTCCCATCCTATCGCCATATCGTGATCTGTCGGTTCATTGCTATTACCTTTTCTTTGGAGTTTTCCCAACCAATAAATAGCGCCCGGCCTCATATATACATCATAAAGAAGCGGAGAGTCCTTACTACTTATATATGAGGCCGGAAGATATGTATTTCGATAAGACGCATATCTTAACACTCCCTTTCCTTTATTATACATACCACTCTTATCATTATTATCTATATCATCATCTCTTCTATGTCCATATCCGGAAGCTCCTATAGGGAAAAATAAATTTTTTCCATTTTCCTTATTATAGATAAAACATCCTCGCATTCCACGATTAGTATTTCCATAATCATATCCATAAACCTCTGTTACATTATCAAGCGTTTCAGTACTCTCATTCCCATACAGCACTCCGTATCCTTCTGCTAAATTCTCTCCTGCATATAAAGCATAGAAATCCTCATAAGTAGCCACACGGGCATTTGCAACCTTAAGACCGTCAATAGTAGGTTCCTTGACTGCAGTGTCCCAAGGATTAAAGCTATAAAATCCTATATTATCCCACGACATTTCTGCTTTTTTTTCTGTATTATCGGTAGCTATCAATAAACTACTTGCATCATTCTCAAAACTACTCGGTTTTACATTAATCCAAGGAGTATAAGAGTTCTTATTGCTCATTGCATCAATCGGATAGTCCAGCTTATTAAACTTAAACAAGGAACCCTCTTCCAAAGGAGAGTCTGTTTCTTTTCTCTTTGTCCGTAAGTTATAAGCATGCCATTTGGTACCTGTTCCATTGAATAAGTCGTCAGGTGCATCTCCTTGCCGGACAAAAATCAGATGATAACAAGTGTAATTATGATATTCTACCCGTATGATAGCATAACGGTTTTCATCTTTTCCGCATGTACCATTAAACTTTATCTTGAAATCTATGATTGAACCGGTTTCTCCCCTAACCGTATCGCCAGCAGTTTTCGCCTCATTGCCATCACTCAAATGAATAAAATCCTCCGTTCCGCAATACACATACGCTTTCCAAGGACCTTCTGAGGAGAATGTCTGAAATGTTGTTCCATTCTCTTTAGGAAGCCGCTTCAGCTGTACATGGAAATCACTATTGTTATCGGACTTGCGCCAAACCCCTTTAGGATTAACGATACGGCGCACTTGATAAATAACAGGATTTTTCAAATCTTTATCGTCTGCATTTGCTATAGGGTTGCCCTCAAAATCCTTACCGTCTGTTGATATTCTCTTACCATTTGTCAATGTCACTACTATCTTGATCTCCGACCTACGTTGATAGGCTACATACGGATTGTTTCCTGTATAACCTGTGGTTTTTATCAATTGTTTGGCACGAGTGTACATCGGCAATTGGACATGATACACGCTGTCGCCCTCATTTCGGATAAAACATTTACCATCACTAACACCATCTGTAGTTGTTTCATACCCCTTGATTTCATCAGCTTTAGGCAACTCCGCATTTTCAGGTATATATGTACGTTCTCCTCTTTTGTGCTTTTCATAATAGTCTTTGTTCTTATCTGCTTTTACATTCAAATCTTTTGTTTTCCGAAGAGAAAGGAAACCATTCCACTGATTATCATATTGAATGTCCTTTGCTTTACAGTAATCAAAATCCGGATTAGGATTATGCGGAGCCCATCTGTTATCTAAAATTCGTGCTTCTATTTGCTTGATTCCGACACCTGTTCCTCCTGTTCTGATTTTAAGCGGAAGCATCATCGAGTGGTTGTACAAATAAGAAATATAATAAGGATTAGGCACCTCAAGACCGGGATCCGGTTCTTCATAGCTGATGTGCCAGTCTACATCATTGGCATTTTTATTGAACTTCAATGTCAGTTTGTAGTGGTGGTTACGCTCGGCATTGTAGTCGGTAGTGACATTTTTGCCCAACATGAAACGATAAATGATGTCACCGTTACTCACACGCCCCAGAATATTGGAACTGTAGTAAGCTTTCACTTCAATGTATGTGCCATAAGGTTTCTGGTCTTTGTAGAACTTAGCATCAGGGGTGTCATTCAGTCCCGGAGCATCGAGTACTCCGTCCTCGTTTTCGTCCTGACGTTTGTCCTTTCCCTCGCCTTGCATATTTTCGTAGAAATAGAGTGCATTGTTCACTTCGCCATGTGCCCACTCAGCATACTGTGACTTATTTTTTTCGTATTCCACCCTCGACACAGACACACCTTTATTCTCTTGATTAACGTAATAATATGGCTTACCCCTCGTGATACGTGCCGGCCAATGTTCGTCATAAGCTATGTCTTCGCTGACATACGTAATACTTTCGCCATTTTCTATCAGATTTCCGTAATCGTCAATATCATCCCCTGAATCTTTATTGATGGTACTGCTCTTGCCTAAATAGCACTCCGTTGGTATATCCTTGATTGTGACAGATTTGAGATAGATGAAAACATTCTCGTTCAAATCGGATCCATCATACGCAATCGTCACTTTGGAAGCGGCACGACGTATCCAAGCGTGCAAGGATGTTGTTCCTTTGTTGATGGTCAGCAGAGGTGCATCGGAATCTGTTGATGCATCGCCAAAGAATCCGAACATTTGATTATTGGCTTCGACCTTGTCTTTGTTCCACTGGAGGGAAATGCTTTTCAGTCCGCCTACAGTCTGAATGGCTGTTGCAAGATTTGTTTCGCCGATAGCTGCTGCAAGATCCGAATCAGCAGGCGCATCGGAAAGGTCACCCATATTGGCCACAACATAGATATAATAGCGACCATAAGGCACTGTCAGTTTGAAGTCAGCATGAGGAGTTTTTGATTCGGCAGGAGGAAGGTTCTTGTCTTCGCCGCCAATTGATTCGGTTTTGCCATCTGTGCGCTTTTTTTCCGAAAGCACATATTCTCCCTCATTGGGAGTTGTTGTTCCGCCAGTTGCGGGAGTTAGCGGATATTTCTTCACCAGTTTCCCCTGCTCGTCATATAGCAACACACAAAGGCTATTGATACTCTTTATTGCATCTCCCGCCGTGCGCGTAGTTCCGTTCAGCGCAGGAGTAAGGGGCTTGAATTTCACGGTGCCACTGATGACACTTTCCCCTTCACCTATGATTCCGCCACCATACAGCAGGTCGTCCTTACAGGAAGAGACGGTGCCAAGAAGCAATATGCATAAAAATATGTATGTCAAAAAGTTGCGTTTCATATCTTCTGTCATTTTTTCGAGTATGTTTCTATGCTAAAGGAACAGTTGATTCTTTTGTATTTTCTTAGTTTCTCCTAACTTAATCGTTCTTTTTGGGGTCGCCCAGTCCGAATACGGGATCCAACTCCACTGCCCAATAAGGCTCCACATCCACTTCCCAGTTGAGTGTGTAATCATTGAAACCGATATTCACTTTCACGTGCGTGTTGCGGAAAAGGGAAGCAAGATGTTCCAGTCGGGCAGTGTACTTTAGCTTTCTCCACACCACATCGCTGTCTACCGGTTTTTCATCCAGAAATGTTTCTTTTGTATAGACGGTCAGTTCATATTCCTGCAATTTCAAGGAGGGATCAACTGTGCCGCCCTCTTCGGTGCCGGTAGTTGCCAGCGTACGGCTTTCGGGCAGATAGAAGGGTTCCACAGAAACAGGTTTTGCGGCATTGCCTGCTGTTATGGCGGAAAGCGTTACCTTTTCTTTGAAGTTTACGCTGACCAAAGAACCCTCTTCACCGGATTCTCCTTCCGAATCGTCCGTGGCCGGTATGTCATAATCAGTCAGCCATTGATACTTCTCTATATTTTTATCCTCCTCTGTCTTTTCTGCTTCTGCAACCATCCAGTTTATCCAGTCCCATTCCGTTACTTTATGGTTCATTTCCGGTAAAGATATAGCCTGCTTCCGTTTCGAATCTACCACCCAATACCGACCGTCTTCATTCCTGTTCACATGCGGCATCAGATACATCCGTTTATTAACGGCTTTCGTAAGGGAAAATCCGGTTACTTCGATGTTTCGCCTTGAAGAACGGTTGGCGAAACTGAAAGAGAACTTAGTGGCAGCACGTATCACGTAAAGAGGAGTCGGAATAGAAAATTCATCTTTCCCTATATCTTTTCTATTGGGTATCTCGATCTCGTACATGGCCGTCATGGGAATGCCCAAAGCAAGGTCGTATTGGTAACCACCTTCGGCATTGCTCAGGCTGAATACAAAATCATCTATCGGGGCTTTACCGGTTTCCTTGGCGGAAGTGCCGGAGGGAACTTTCGGAATAAAAGAACTGTTGCTAAAGTCGATTTTGACTCCCAGACTGTCTTTCAGCTCGGCGCAATTTGCCAACAAGTAGATTCTTTTCCGGCAACCGGCCCGCACTTTGAAAGTATATTCGTCGGTCAACGGCAACCCGATGTTGGAAGCACCTTTCACCAAGCGGCTGTGCTCTACCACCCATCTCTTGCCGGCAGCGTTGGTATTGCCGCCTTCCCCTTCCGAGACATCTTCTCCTTCCGGAGTGTTTTCTTCTTCCGAGGCATCATTTTCCGAGACAATCACCACAAGCAGCTGGTTGATGCGGGCGTCATCAGGTATTTCGTCCACACGGGTAGAAACGCCTGCCACAGCGGTGTGAAAAGTGAGATATATGCTGTTCTCTTCCTCCTCTTCGTGAAGCAACTCGAAAGATTCGTTGATGCACGAAGCAAACCCCAGCAACAAAACGCACAAAAGGCCAAGTCCGATGATATATCGATGCTGTAATTTCATTTGAGACGCTTTTTTCCTGATTGAAAAACTTGTTTTTAGTTTCCGTTCTCTTATTCTTTGTTCTTGTTCCCGTCTTTACATTTCGATGTCGTTGATTCGCACCACCCAGTCGTTCACTACGATACGCGTCTGCAACCAAATGCCCGCTTGCAGGAAGAAATAGAGTGTCCAGCGACTTTCGCGGTCCAGATACTCCTGGTCTCCCATATCGCTGTAACGGTCGCTTCGCATCAGCAACAGGTAGTTGTTGAGCGGGAAGTCTATCACGGTTTCTGCATCTTCGTGCCGCTTCACAAGCAGACGCGGAGAATTTTTGGTCATCAGCCGCGAGGTGCTGAGCTCGGCATAAGCCACTTCGACGGGACGGGGCACTACTTGATCGGGGCCTACGATAGAGACACCCGTCTGCGCTTGTCCTTTGGCCCAGGGAATGTAGGTAATATCGCCGTTGGGCAACAGGTCATTGTCGTAGTTGAAGAGTGTGTTGTCATCGATGATTTCGAAGTCGAAGTCATCGACTTTGACCGATGTTCCGTCTACATTCTGCAACACGATGCGTATGCTGTTGGTGTTCTTCATCATCTTCACTGTTCCTTCACTGTAGAGGTCGGCAGTGGCAAGGGTGAGTTGTCCCCAAAACATATCATGCAGGTTGCGACGTTCGGGCACGGTTAGGCAGTCGGCATCCATGATGGTGCGCAAGTCTGTCCGCTTGCTGTCCGCCGCAGGTGTTTGCAACAGAGAGAAAGAACTTTTGTCACAGGCCAATCCACCGTATGCCACGAAATGATAATTTCCCTTTTCAAGATCCAGTGTCATCCGATAATCTTCATCCTGCAATTCCTCTCCTGTCACTATCTTTGTGTCTACGTAATTGTCCTTGTCATCGTAGATGTAAAGCGTCAGGCAATCCACCTGCTTAGGGAATGCATTGGCGAACTCCATGTTGTAGTCATAGACGAAACGCAACGATACACCGTGCGGACATGGATCGAGGTCTTCGAATATCCGCTCGCACGAGGACAAGGCAACAGTTGCCAGCATGGCGCCAAGCACCACGCTGACAAACTGTAAAATTATATTCCGCTTTCTGCTTTGCATGTCGGTCGGTTTTCTTAGAATTCGATATTATTTACGCGTACGGTCCAGGGGAGCACTTCAACAGAAAGAGTAATATAAACATCACCTACTTCATCCGGATTGTCAGGATCAACGGGATCCGGATCGTTTTCGGTCACACGCGGATGGCCAAGCTGTTCGATTCTAGTCACCGCAAGTTTATAGACATTATTACGTACTACGGCAAATTCCATCGGACCCATTACGCCATTGTTGTTATTGTCATTATGACGGTTCCAATAATAGTAGTAGCAGAAATATCCTTTGTTATTCTCCGAGTCTTTACTAGACTGATAAAGAGTGAACTCAGCGTCTGTCGCAGCTTTTTTGAATTCTTTGAGTGCATTCTCATTGTTATGGTGTTCAGTATTATACCACTTATTCCACAAATAGTCAGGACTTGTTTCATCATTACTATAAACTGCTGCGACCGCTCCCGCTCCATTTTCATCGGCTTTCTTTTCCGCTACGACCTCCACCGTGTTATTCTTACCAAATACAGTTTCATAGAGAATGTGGTCAGCCTTATTTTCAATAGCGTATGCACGCACTTCGCTCCAACTAACAAACATGTGACTGCCGTATACATATAATATAGGATCTACGTTCGGATCACCAGTAGCTTCATTTATCACTCTCTTCAATTCAGCACTGGCATTTTCAGTTGCTATCATCTTACCCTTGAACACAAGACCTGTAGAAACCCCATTCTTTTGGTTATTGGCTTTAGGAATCGTGTTTTCGGTCACGTAACGCCAGATACGATATTCCTTGTTCTTCCATTCATCTTTAACTCCCTCAATTACCTCAGATATTTCTTGAGTATACCACTGTTCACGCGCCACTTCATCAATGGCCCAAGCTTTGTTTGCATCAGAAGATCCCAAACAGAAATTGAAATTTTTTCCAAACTCAAATGAAGCGAAACTGTCTACCGATTTTTCTGCCGCATCAGTATCTACTACATAATTAGAACCATTTTCTAATCCGCAAAGTTGAGATCCTTCATTCAAACCATTCTCAGATACACGATGCAGGTAATAGAAATGTTTACTCATATTTACCAGTGCCATTTTCTGCAATTCAATCTGAATGGTCGTGACTGTTTTTCCATCTTTTTCTTCTGTCACCACATCATATTTTCGATCTCTTTTTTCACTTCCATCTTTAAAGTCAAAACGAGCAACAGCACGCTCTACTTTGATACTTCCCTCATTATTTATCTCTGTATCAGAACTGGAGGCATTGTTTGTTCCCGACAAATTAAATGCTTTTGAAGGAGAGGTATGCGCATCCCATGTCTTTAGCTCGTGAGGAATTCTTTTGACAATATCCGCACTATTAGCTGTAGACATCAGAAAACCGTCCTTATGAGATGTTCCTCCCCAAGCGTCAGCATCCGAACCAGTCGGACCACCTGCCGGTGTTTCAATTATCTCGGCTACTGCATCCATCCACTTGCTCTTATCCTTATCTCCATTCAAAAGGAAATCTGTCAGACCTTTAGTCGGATTACAGAAAACATATACATTGATCTGATTATCTTCTAATTTACCATCTGCTCCACCTTTTTTCTTATAATAATCGGCTAATACCGTCTTACTAATCTTATGGTTGGATTTGACAGTCGTATTACTTATAACCAAATCCTTAGAATCCAGGCCTAAGGCTATAAGCTCATTAGTTCCCTTATCAGCCAGCACCAACAAAACCCGGTTCACTTTATTTTCATAATCCTTTCCGACTTCAGTCCCATCTGTACTCGTTCCATCAGTGTTGGTCTCACTGCGCGTTCCTGCCCCTGCCACCGGCAATTGCACTTGCACATTCATATACACAGCATCTTCCAAATCAGGATTCGGGGTATTTCCGCCCTCTTCCCATTCATCGCTGCTACATCCGGCAATGAGCCCCATTGCCAAGATTCCCATGAAAAAATTGCTCCAAAATTTCTTTTTCATAGCGTAATCAAATTAAATGTTCTATAATTAAGTTTATTCTATCCGATTAATCTTTCAGTTTTTTTGCCTTATTCCAAACTCTTTCTTACCTCTTCCAACCGTTTCAACATCTCTTTGGCTTTCTCCTGTCCTTTTCGGTCGGCCTCTTTCAGTAATGCCTCGGCCGCCTCGTAATTGCCGGAAAGAGCGGCGTGGATTCCCCGGGCATAAACCGCCTCGGACGTATCACCGGCTTTTTCCAGATATTTTTCTGCCAAAGGCAAGTTGCCTAAACGCATGGCGGTATTGGCAGCATTCAGGTTTGCAGTGGCATCTCCGGGGAACATGCGTACGGCTATCTCAAAAGTTTCGTTATACTCTTCGCTGCCCGGCTCCATGTCTTGTGCCACGAGGTACATTTCCTCCAAACTCAACTTCTGCGGTTGCGTCCGCAACAGACGCTTTATTTCCTCCGGATCAGTGTAGGCACGCACCTCATAACGCACCACGTAGTCGGAGTGGCGCAATCCGGGATAGACTTCACGCAACAGATAGGCATAATCGTCGCGATAAGTCACCTTAATCTTAGTATCTTTGGCATCCGGCTCCATGTCGCTGTCTATCAGGCGCAGGATCTCATCACGATAAGTCAGATGCGAACCTTTCACGAAGCGTCTCAGGCCTTCCCAGTCCTCCGGTTCGTAGTCAGTGATGAACAATGAGTCGGGGAAGTGGTATTGGTTGCGCACGTATTCCTTCAGCGTTGCCGTACGTCCTTTCGCCAAGCGTATATTGTTCGTGTACGAACCTTCGGGCGAAGCATATCCCTTGATGCGAATGGTAAGAATGCGGGTATCGGCATCTTCTTTCACGGCGTCTATAGTAGCGAGGATCTTCTTCAACTCTTGCGGGTTACGACGATATTCGGGATATAGCTCCGTACGGTTTACAGGGAAATCGATGTAAGCCGAACCTTCTATCTGGTTGATTTTCTGTTCAGCCTTCGGGCGTATGTAGACGTATTCGGGGAAGAAAGCCATCGCATTCTTTTCCGGAAGTACGTTCTCCAACAGAGAAACATCGTTCAGGATGGGAGTGCCGCAACATCCGTTGGTGGTATTGGAAACGTTCAGAGCGGCGTTAGTCATCCATTTCTCGTAAGGCACTACCAAGCGGTATTCGATCACATCCTGCTCACCGCTACGGTAGAGTTTGTCGAGTTTCACTGCGGATTTATTGCGCAGATGGTGATAGTAACGGTTCCGTCCTGCCACCATCACTGCCGGCAATTCTATCTGGTGTTCGCCTTTGCTCAGTGTGGGGGCAAACACTACTTCGCGATTGGTGCCGACCTTGAGCGCCGAAACATCAAGATCCAACGAGACAAACAGTTTATCTTCCTGTCTGGACACTGCCAGGTTTCGCACTTCCATCTGCCCGTCCATCAGCGACTGGGCTTTCAGCGTCGGTGCTGCGCATAGAGGCAACAGAGCGCAAATCAATATTTTCGCTATTCGATATCTTGCATCCATAACCGTAAAATTTAAAATGTATAAACCAGATTGATTGCCGCTTTCGTAGGTCCTACGTAGTTGTGTGGTTTATCTTCCGCGACCTTGGTTCCGCAAGTGGCACAAGGATAGACATCGTAGCGGGTATAAACCCACCCGAAGCCAAACAGAGCTTCCAAATTCCAATGTTTATTAAGTATCCACGAATGACCATATACTAATCCAAGCCCTGCAAACCATCCTTGATAGCGATTGTCGGAGAGTCCGGAGAAGTCGGTTCCGAGAAAAGAAAGGTTATTGTCTAAATTCCCTACATTGTACTGCCCGCCAAGCGCATGTGCTCCGACGAAATGTCCTGCCCACCTATCGCAAAACCAATAACGTGCTTCAGGCTGCAACAGCCAGTGTTTCCACTTCCGGTCGTGCGAGAAGGTCCATGCGTTGTAGTTGGCAGACATGTCAAACGTCCACTTATCTGCAATTCCAATCTCAATTCCAGCATTAAGTGTAGCAAATGCATCATATATCAAATTACTTTTCAGTGCCACCTCCTGACATTTGGCACTGACGCTGAAAAGAGCTAAAAACAAAAACGCATAAAGTTTTAAAGTCATCTTTCCCATTATACAAGATTTATTAATACCATTATATATAAGTTCCTCCAACATTGTGGAGAAAGTTTTATCAACCGAATTTATAAATCTCCCCAAAAAGATTTGGGTTAAATACTATATGTTATATATTACTTGCACCAATAAAAACAATGGCAGGTATTCCAAAAACATATATATTCATACAACCACCCATCACTATTTCTTTTTTGATAGCATCGTAATTCCCAATAGCGTCTAAACTTCCCATTTTTTTTACAACAAGTCCTTCAAAAAACCATTTTCAGGATTCATCTCTTCCCAAGAGATGAATTGGGGCTGCAAAAGTATGACAAACAGGGATAATCTCCAAATAGTTACATGCTTTTTTTATTTTTTTGCACGAAAAGGAGGTATCGGTATATCGAACTGCATATCAATTTATAGAGTCGGACTTTTATATTGATATATTGCTTCTGAGCTATTCCACCCCCGTTTTGGGGTAATATACTCCTATCCAATCCATCTCTTGTTTATAGAAAAATTATCTCCTCAGTCCATCTCTTGGGAAGAGATGAACCACTTTCTTATTCTAAATTGAGTTTAGAATCAACCTATTAGCATTGTCTATTATAGACGTATCGAGTGACGTCAGATAAATCAACGTCGTGTTTTCCGAATCATGCCCCATGCCTTCGCTAATGACGGAAAGAGGAATGTTCTTGCTTTTGGCTACGCTTGCCCACGAGTGACGGGCTACGTACATACTCAAGGGAATAGACGTCCTCGATATCTCCCTGATAAATTTCAACTTTCGATTGATCAGATGGAGTGCATTGATGTATTGCTTCCGCTCTTTCGTTCCCTTTTCCCGAATGATCGGAAGCAGATAGGGAGAACACGGCATTACAGGATACTTGTCAAGTATATCCTGCATGTACTTTTCCCATCTCACCCAAAGCAGTTGTCCTGTTTTCTTACGACGATAGGTAATCATTCCGTTTTTCAAATCGTCTTTCTTCAGATAAGCCATGTCGATGAAAGACATTCCGCGGGTGTAGAAACTGAACAGGAACATGTCGCGGGCATAATCCAGTAAAGGTGCGGAAGAAAGATCCATCTGCCTGATGCTACGGATCTCTTTTAAGGAGAGACCGCGACGGGCTGTCTTTCCGATGCCCGTATATACAGATTTAAAAGGATGGTTCTGTGCGGTCAGCCCTTTTTCTACAGCACGGTTGTAGACGGCACGCAAGATTCGATTGTAAAAGGAGATAGTGTTCATGCTCACTCCGGTCTCTTTGAGATAGGCTTCGTAGGAAACCAGCAGATCCGCATCGAACTCTTTCCACAAGACATCCTTGCCCTGGCGGAAACGCATGAAGCTGTTGAGCGTACTGGTGTAGGTCTCGCCGGTACGTACTTTGCCCAGTTCGTACATGCGGCGGATCACTTCTTGCATGAACGGTTGCAGAAAGTCGTTTGAAGAGATACCCGTTCTCACTCTCTTGTCCCTTGTGGCAGGGAGACTGAATTTGTTCTTGATAGATGACATAACTATTTTTATATTAAATGGATTAATAAAAAGACTTGTGCAGCCGGCAATATACTTCTACATACAGGAAATATTGCATTCTTATCACATGCAAAGTAAAGGAAACGGTTCATCCGACATTTGGGGTGGCTAAAGTTCACGTTTGTGTCGCTAAACCTTAGCTTTGTCATGCTAAACCTTAACTTTGTCATGCCAGACCTTAGCTTTAACTCAGATAGAAGTTTGTGTACATGACTACTACAACTACAGACCGTAGTGAATACGCGAAACCGACGTACCGCATACGACAAACCACGGACAGGAATGT